>OARB01000004.1_pt1 | contig 299292 bp, 250 predicted proteins | sample 1475561 | NCBI WGS metagenome assembly OARB01 (sample SAMEA3360673, study PRJEB22359) | human gut metagenome | biome: ENVO:urban biome; feature: ENVO:human-associated habitat; material: ENVO:feces | place: Bangladesh | collected 2011
AACGATTATATTGGGAAAACTCTAAAACCGTGGCCAATTTTAGTTGACCACTACAAGTCTGAATATATTGTCTGAGTCCTCGTTACAGGTATTCACAATTTCACTCAAGAATAGCTCTAAGTCGAATCCATAAGCCCCATCTACGAGAGGGACTATACGATTACTTGATTTGTTTTTAACTACATTATCGCCTCTATCGTTAATGTCTATGTACCAACAAAGACCATTTGCAGATTGACGAATATCACCTTTACGTAGCTGTAAGATTTCATTAAGTCGTGCACCTGTAACGGCTGCTATCTGAGGAACCCATTTAAGATACTTCATCCCTTCAAGTGTCTTTTTGCTTCTTCTTGCTTCTGTGAAATAACCATGTTTGAAATAGTCAATCAAAGCTATTACCTCAGACTCTGTTAAAGCTTTAGGTTCCTTAATGTCCCTGTCCTTGATGTTCAACTTAACGGCAGGAGACTTACCGATTAGACCTAACGCCTCAGCATTGTTAAAGATTGCTCTAATATCTTGCATATAACCATTTACGGTTAGTGTCTTTAATCCTCTGTTGATTAGCGCTGTACGCACTTCTAACAGGTCATTTCGAGTAAGCTTATCAATCGGTTTATCTTTAAGAGAACAAGCCTCAAAGATGGTTTTAAGATGCTGTAGCTTTGCTCCTTTCTTCTCCTTGGTTGACTCCATCCATTCACCGCTACTTATCTTATCAGCAATGTAGTTATCAATAAGTTCATCTATGGTTAGTGACTCTTTGTGTTCTTTGTGTTCTTTGTGGTCTTGGGGTTCGCTGTGCTTACTTTGTTCGCTATCAACGCTATCAATAATCGACAATAAACCTTCTGTATCGCTCTGTAAGCCCTTCTTCATGATGTCCGAATAGGATTGTATGAATCTCACCTGTTCGACTGTTTGAGCTTCTTGGAGGGCTTCTTGTGCAACGATGATATTACCACGGTAAAACCAATCAACTTTGGGACGTCTCAATAGCTCAGCCTTTGCGATTTCCTTTAAGGTTTCTCGCATATGGTTAAAGTCAATAAAGCTTCCTGCTTGCTCTAAAAGTCTATCCTTTAGGTAATCACTTCTCATCTTTGCCTCTCGTCTGCTTTCTGTTCTTAGTGACACAGTAACACTTTCATTCTTTAAATGTTCTCGGTGTGCTTGCTTTGCTCGTTGTGCTTGCTTCGCTCGCTGTGAGACTCGTAGATAGAACGTGTTGTGCTTCTTTAGTGTCGTGAAGTAAATCTTTTGGGTATCCCTAATGTGTGGGTTTATTCCGTTCCTACAGTCAGGGTTAATTGGATTACTTGAAAATACAGATAGAGACAAAGAGTCGTAGTGACTTCTTTTAGTGACCTTTTTGTTGACTTCTTGAGGATTTGAGAGGTTTTCTTGATGTGTCATCTTACGGTAACTCTTTGTTTATGAAAGAATTACCTTGTTGGGTCTTAGAAAAGAGATGCAATTCATAGAAAATACATGCACAAATTGTCATCGATCATACTCTTATCGAGTTCTGTCAGAACCTGTGCATGCGATTGCGCAATAAAAGAAACAACTAGGAACAATATGCGGCCTTAGCCTCTGGCTCGCTGCCACGCAAGTAGGCAAAGTGCGGTGATGGCACCTAAGGTATCGCACAGCATATCTTTCTGAGCATCCCAAATATCCCCTTGTGAGCCCAAAAATGCGATCCCTTCTTCGCCGCCAGCGAGCGCGGCGTACCACCACTCGATAATTTCGTAAGCCGCTGCAAGACTCATCAAGCTAAATAGTGCAAAGCTGTAAGCTAGCCAAGGTTTCGTTTGTTGCTTACGTAACAGCCATTCCGCAATAGGGTAAGCATAAAGACCGATGGAAAAGTGGGCGACGCGATCGAATTGATTGCGTGTAGAGCCGATCAAGGTATTGAACCAGTCAAAAGGGACTTCAGCGAAGGTGTATTTTGCGCCTATGGTATGCAAGCAGAGCCAAACAAACATCAAGACATAGGCGGTCGTGCTCATTGACCAGCGCAATGAGACCCACCAAATTGTGGCCAGAACCAGAATGGCGGGGATGATTTCGGCAAACCAAACCGCACGTGAAGTAGGTGCTATGGCTGAAAAAACAAAAATTAAGCTATAAAAAAGGGTCAATCCGATGAGAGGTCGCGACAAGGGCATAGTGAATCTCCGTCAATGGAATGGGCACTATCCTGCCATCATTATGAACATTGTTCAATTTCCAAATATTCAGAGCTAAGGTTGCGTCAGAAATCTGGCTTTTACAGTGTCAGAAAAACAGCCTGCAAGCCTTATGCGCATTGAGCTTCACACAATCAAGATTTGCCATTTCGCCGCCGTGACAAATGGGTTAGATTGATCTTGAATTAGAGTATTTCATGGGAATGGAAGCCTTATGTCAGACAGTCACCAGCTTGCTGCAACGTTTCAGACTTATATGGAAAATCCGCTGTTGTGGCCGATTTTTGAGGTTCTGAAACGCCAGCCTTCAGGATGGAAAGTGCATACCTTAGCCGCTCACTTGAGTGAGTTAGGCATCATGCCGGTCTTAGACCCTCAGCCGGAAAAAGATCTGTTCAAGCGAAATTTCCTGATCATGAATGCGCTCTATCAGCTCCAAGAAACCTTGCACCCAGAAAAATGGCTGCAAGTGGAAGCGATGAACATCATTTTAACTCCGATGATGCGTAGTGAATTCCACGACATTGATGTCAATGATCCTTTGCGAGATTACTACACTCAGTGGATGAACTATGAAGCGAATGAGGGGGAAGTGAAGCGTTTGCTCAATGAATTCTGGACGCGATATCGACACTCAGTGGGCAGCCATAATGGTAAGGATTTAACCCGAGGACAAGCTCTGCGTCTGTTTGAATTAACCGAAGAGGCGAGCGCCGTTGAGATCCGTAAAACGTGGCGTAAGCTGGCTTTGCGTTGGCATCCCGATCGAGAAAATGGCAATGCCGAACGTTTTCGGATCTTATGTGAAGCGTGGAATGTGCTCAGACAAGACTCTTTAGTTTAAAAAAGACTCTTTAAGTTAAAAGTGAAAAAACGAGAAAAACGAATAACGAAAAGGTCATGCAGCCCTTTGTCAGTTGCATGACCTTTGAAACCTGTTTTCTAGGGATTTCTTCCAACTTGAAGCTGCTGCAGCAAGTGGTTTTGCCCCTGCGTGGGAATTAGGCTTTAAATTGTGCTTTTCGCATCCGGTTTAGGGCTGCCATTGCATCTAAAATTCGCGGCTTAGCTAAATCACCGTGGTTTGGCATGGCTTGATACCAGTCACCTTCAAGCATTTTAGTCATGGCTTTGGCTGGGTTGTCTGTCCAACCTGGCAGTTGTGCCAGTTGGAACCACAGCCAACCAATGGCATTCACTTCACTTGAACTTTGCAACTGCTCCAGTGCGGAAATGTCCGTGAACTCTTTACCAAAACGCAGAGCATCCAAGCCTTTAGCCGACACACGGAATTTGCCATCCAGCAGCAGTTTTTGCAAAGTGGCACAGTTGAGAGCTCGTGGTGTAAAGGTCGCGAGTGGGGTTTCACACTCATTACGACGCAGCGTTGGGTGCTGGGCAATCACTTCACGCGCTTTTTCTGTTACGTCGACGGGTTGGTAGTCGTGCATCTGAATGACGGTATCGGCTACATCCAGATAGTCACCAGAGCCCCCCATCACCACCAGTGTCGAGATGCCGAGATCATCACGTAACTGACCGATACGATCCACCAACGGTGTGATCGGCTCTTCACCTTTGCTGACCAGTGCCTGCATGCGCTCATCACGGATCATAAAGTTGGTAGCAGAAGTGTCTTCATCAATCAGCAGAGTTGTGACACCCGCTTCAATCGACTCTTGTAACCAAGCCGACTGCGAGGTAGAGCCAGAAGCATCTTGCGTGCTGAAATCGGTCGTGTCTTTACCCATAGGTAAATGATTGATGTAGTTCGATAGATTGAGATTGTGTACACAACGGCCTTCTTCCGCGCGGATCTTCATCGCTTTAACATCAGTGACCATGCGCTCACGACCATCACCCGGAATATGGTTGTAGACCGAACGCTCAAGCGCGGTCAGCAAGGTTGATTTACCATGGAACCCACCGCCCACGATCAAGGTAATCCCTTGTGGAATACCCATACCCACCAGTTCACCTTGGTTAGGCGTTGAGAGGGTGACTTCGAGAGATTTTGGGGCGATGAAAGGAACAGCCTCTTTCATTGGCAGATCGCAGTTACCGGCTAATCGTGGCAATACACTGCCGTTAGCGATGAAAGCGACAAGACCGAGATCGTCCAGTTGAGCGCGCATCGCTTCCTGATCTTCTACGATTTCACAATGATGCAGTAGCGCGGCTTTATCTAACTCGCGTTCAAGCGTGGCACGGCGAATGTATTTCGGCAGGTGAAAGGTTAAGATATTCAGCGCTTTTTTCGCCAGAATATCGCGTCCTTCCGCTGGCATACTCATGCGAAAACGCAGTTCGATGCCGTGTTCGTTAAACAGAACAGAGGTACTATCGAGAACCGTTTGACCGCTAATCGCGATCGATAAGCTGTTGTCTTGTTTGGCGAACTCTGCAAAAGCACGAGCGATAAAATCACGCGCAGCCATTTGATAAGCAGGGGATTTCTCTTTCAGCCAATCTAAACCCGTCAACGACCAAGCGCGCGTAGCACGCAGGCGAGAGGCTGAAGCGTATGGATCAGACTGAATGTGATCGATGAACAGAGTAAAGTCGCCAAAGTCGTACTGACCTTTGATCTGCTGATAAGCACGATAGTTCTGCTTTTCGAGTTTCTTGAGTGTTGCAATTAGTCGATCCATCTCGATTATCGCTCATAGGGAAAGAAAAAGAGGAGCGCGATTATAGGTAGCGCCCACGGAAGAGTAAAGGAATGATAAGCCAATCTCTTTATGCTCGACAACCACAGAGCAGGAGATACCTTCGATTACGCCAGAGCGTGGCTTTCGAGCTTGAGGGTAAACACTTCACTGGGCATAGGTTTGCCATATAAAAAGCCTTGGCCGACATCGCAACCCTGTTCCAGAATGAACTGCTCTTGCTGCGTCGACTCAATACCTTCCACCACCACGTTTAAGTTCAGTTTTTTCGCTACATGCAGCATAGAACGCACGATTTCTTGATCGCTTTCGCTGTGTTCGATCTGCTCCATAAAACTTTTATCAATCTTGATGCCATCAAATGGGAATTTTTTTAGATACTGAAACGAAGCGTAACCCGTACCAAAATCATCGAGTGATAATGTCACGCCTAATGTGTGTAGTCGGTTGAGAATATCACTCGCGGTCGGCTCATCGACGATCAGGCCACTTTCGGTGATTTCCAGTTCCAACTGATGCGCAGGGAAGCAATACAGCGCCAGCAGATCTCGAATCTGCTCGACAAAGCCACTGTTTTTGAGCTGTACGGAAGAGACATTGATCGCGATACAAAAGGTTGGGCACACCGCTAACCAATCACTGGCGGCTTTTAAAGCTTGGTGCAAAACAAAATGCCCCACTTCAAAGATAAGACCATTTTGCTCTGCCATATGAATCAAGGTTTCATTGGAAAATTCACCCAACACCGGATGCTTCCAACGCAACAATGCCTCAGCACCGACCCAGCGCTGGGTTTTCATGCTGACTTTAGGTTGGAAGTAGAGCAGCAGATCGTTGTTGCGCACCGCTTGCAGTAAATAGTTTTCCAATTGATTTTGCCGTGCATGGTTATCGGCTAATGCGGGAGAGTGAAAAAACACTTTGTATCCCGAGTCCTTACACGCCAACATGCTGCTGACGGCATGGCGCAGTAGCTGCTGCGGATCGCGTGTTTCACGGCTAAGGGCCACACCAATATAAGGGTTGAGGTGAACGGGCAGCCCCTCCGTCACAAATTGCGCTTGCCCAGCGTGAATTAAACGATGGCAAAGCTGATTTAATTGGGTGTCGAGCGGATGGGCTTTTAAGATCAGCGTCAAATTGGTCGAGTTAGGGCGAGCGGTCAGTAATTCCCCCTCCGTCACCGGACCAAGTCGCTCACGTAACTGCTTTAGCACATCATCCCAAAGGTGGTAACCCAGCCGCGCCTGTAATTGGCGGGCATTGGCAAAACCGATATGAATCACAGCGAGCTCTTCGTGTTCCGCCAATTGAGCCAGCTGCATCGCGAGCTGCTGCTCCAATGCCGTGCGATTCAGAAAGCCAGTCCCAAGGTCGTGACTGCGCTGATACTCAATCTGCTGTTCTGCGGCACGGCGTTTATCGATCTCTTGATGGAGAGATTGGTTCAGCGAGGCGATGCTTTGCATTTTATGACGAACTTTGAAGTGCAAATCTTGGTTCATTTGCAACAACGTTTCGCGTTGGTAAAGGGTTTTAAGCTGAGCTTCAATCGATTCAGCAAAGGTTTTTATCAATTGCTGATCGGTACTAAGAAACTGGCGAGCTTGACGATCGGTGACACACAAAGATCCAAAAAGCTCACCGTTTGGCCATTGCAATGGTACGCCACAGTAAGCGCGCATGCCCAATTCCAGATCTGGGTTATCCTTCCACAATGGGTCGAGGTCGGCGTTACTGACTAACAATATCTGGCGAGTATTGACCACAGTTTCACAATACAAGCCTGTGCCTAATCGTTCGGTCATGCCGACTTGGTATGGATTGTCACTGCCGACACTGGTACAAAACACATCAAGATCGTGATGGCGTAAACGCATGATCAGGGTGGCTGAGACTTTCAGCACTTCGGCCAGCAGGTTGAGCATCTGCTGCCAATTTGCCTGCATGCTAGAAGGGATCGGGATCGAGTGTGAAAGGATCGGTGCCATTAAGAGGTCCTTGATTGCGGCATGGATTTGGGGTGTGACTAGAGCGACTGCCTGTCTGAAGTCACACCTTTACTTCAGTGGTCAGTCACTCTAACAAATGCCGATCAGAATGGCAGAGCGAATTGAGTTAGCTTGTGTGAATTCTCAAATCTAAAACAACGGGGCGTGTCACTTTTTATTAATAAAATTATGCATATCAACAGATTGGCTATAATCGATCTGGTCAAATTCAAACCCGTTAAGCTGCATAAACTCACGTTTAAAACCCGCATAATCGCCTAACTGCTGAAAATTGCTGGCATTCATTTGTTGTAAACGTTCACGAACTTGTACTTGCGTATCGGGGTTCATCTCCCAATCATCCATACGGATCAAACGTTCGCTATCGAGTGGAATTCGTGAATGGCCATACAGCTTGTCGCTAAACAGGCGCTGCATCTGTTCAATGCAACCTTCATGGGTGCCTTTATTTTTCATTACTTGGTACAGCGCGAGTAAGTAAGGACTCAAACCGGGAATAAATACGCTGGCTTTTGTCACTAACGCCTTACAAACAACGGCATACGCACCGCCATCAAAGTTGGCGAGTTTCAGATTCAAAGCATGACTCGTTTGGTGTAAATCGATTTTAGCGCGGCCTAAAGTACCATCCAGATAGATAGGGTGAGTAACGTCAGGGCCCATGTAAGAAAACGCGATCGTTTTGCACCCTTCGGCGAGTGATTCGGCATTGATCAAGGTATCAATCCAGTTTTCCCAATCATCGCCGCCCATGACGCGTAATGTCCCTTCAATTTCCTCTTCGCTGGCCGGTTGCAAGGTGGTTTCAATCCACGTGTCATTTTCAAGCAAGAGGGTTGCACCAGAGACCGCTTCACCAATCGGCTTAATCGCGGATCGCCAAAATTCAGGGTCAGCCTTTTCGCTTCTGGGCTTGCGGCGCATGCCACTGGCAATGCTGTAAATGATGAGATCCACTTCCCCTTCAAAATAGGTTTCTATCGCTTCAATCACTTGCTCACGCATGTCGACAGAAAAAACATCGCCTTCGAGATTGACCGCGATGCGACCTGCTTGCTCGGCATGCTGTTTAAAAAAGAGATTGTTGTAGTAACCTGCACTGCCGGTTTGTGTTTCACTCGGAGCACGTTCAAAGGAGACCCCAATCGTATCGGCTTGCGCGCCACCAAAGGTCAGCGCAATCCTTGCCGCGAGCCCAAATCCCGACGATGCTCCGAGGATCAGAACGCGTTTTGGACCTGACTTGATCGGATTCGCCTGTTTTACGTACTGGATCTGTTGTAGGACGGCTTGTTCGCAGCCATAAGGATGGGCGCTGCGCGCCACAACGCCCTGAATGATTGGCTTGATGTGCATAGGGTCACCTATTCTCTAGTTAAGGGCTCAAAAATAACGTAAAGCTGAGTAAATTTTATTGAGCTAAACCAGTAAATCGGTGGATGGTGTTACAAATGTGCGGCAAGGTGTTCGGCCACAAACTTGGCTATCCAAGGCTGCGCTTCAGGTTTGGGGTGTAAACCATCTGCCATCATCCATTCTGGTTTGAGGATCACTTGCTCAAGAAAGAACGGGATAAGCGGGATAGAAAACTGCTCAGCTAGGCTAGGATAGATCTGGTAAAACGCATCGCTGTACCGTTTGCCATAGTTAGGTGGGATACGGATCTGCATTAAGATGACTTTTGCGTTTTTAGCTTGGATCTGTTCAATCATGGTGGTGAGGTTATGAGTGACCGTTTGCGGTGGAAAACCGCGTAAACCGTCGTTGGCTCCTAATTCTATCAGTACGGTATCGGGCTGATGTTGGCTCAGAAGAGAGGGCAGGCGGGCGAGCCCGTTGCCTGTGGTATCACCAGAAATGCTTCCGTTAACTACGGTAACGGTTTGACCCTGTTCCACTAGCTCTTCGGCCAGTAAACTTGGCCAAGCTTGTTCGATAGGCATTTCGTACCCTGCGCTTAAACTGTCGCCGAGTACCAATAACGTTTTACTGCTGGCTGCAGCAGAAAAGAGAACAACAAACAAAAAGGAAAGTAGTCGAGTCATGCAAACATCCATCATTTCAGCGCAATCACTATCCAAATTAGTCTCCACTAATCAGGAGCATTTAACAATCCTTAAACAGGTGAATCTCTCGATTCAAGCGGGAGAAAGTGTGGCGATTGTCGGCGCATCAGGCGCGGGAAAATCGACGCTGATGACGCTACTGGCGGGGTTAGATACGCCAAGTGAAGGGGAAGTGTATCTGTTGGGGAAACCGCTTTCACAACTGGATGATGAAGCCCGCGCCGCACTGCGCAGTGAATCCGTTGGGTTTGTGTTCCAAAGTTTTCTGCTTATTCCTAGCCTGTCGGCGCTGGAAAATGTCACTCTGCCTTGTTTGTTAAAAGGCGAAGCGGAGGATCGCGAACGTGCCCAGAAGCTGCTCAAAGCGGTCGGTTTGGAGCATCGAATGCACCATTCGCCCGCACAATTGTCAGGTGGTGAGCAGCAACGCGTAGCGATTGCTCGCGCATTTATGATAAGCCCCCAAGTGCTTTTTGCTGATGAACCAACGGGCAATTTGGATCAAGAAACAGCTGCAAAAGTGATTGATTTACTGTTTGAACTGAACCGTGAACACGGCACTACACTAGTGCTGGTGACGCATGACCCTAAACTCGCGCAGCGTTGTCAGCGACGATTTTTTATGCAAGCGGGTGAGCTGGAGGAGCGCGTATGAAGGCCTTGCCTCCCGCATCGCTCAATCGCCGCTTACTGCGTTGGAGCTTAAGTGAAATTCGTCACGGGCAGTTATGGCCGGTGACTGTTGCGCTAACCTTAATCATTGCCTCGATTTTTGCATTAACCGCGCTCGCGCAGCGTATGGAACAAGTGATTGTGAAACAAGGGCGTGATGCGTTAACCGCTGATACGGTATTTGTTTCGGGCAACCCACTTCCTGAGTCCTTATTGACCCTGACCGCGCAGCAAGCTAGTCAAACTTCACAAATGACCCGTTTTGCGACCATGGCCTTTAGCGATCAAGGCATGCAGTTAGTCACTGTCAAAGCGGTAGATAGTGCTTATCCACTGCGTGGCGAGATGCGTTTAAGTGATGGTCAGCAAACCTTTAATCATGTGGCGAGCAACCAACTTTGGCTTGAACCGCGAGTAAAAGATCAGTTAGGAGTGGATATCGGTGACAATGTCACGATTGGTGATGCGGATTTTGTGGTCAGCGGTGAAGTGTTGGAAGAGCCAGGACTGAGCTTTAATCCATTCCAGCAAATGCCATCGGTTTACATCCATGCTTCTGATGTGGATAAAACTGGCGCGATTCAGCCGGGGAGTCGGGTGCAATTTAGCCTATTTATGACTGGTGATGACTCTGCGATCGAATCGATAAAACAACAAGTGAGCTTAACGGCGAGCGATCGCTGGCGTGATCAAGAAAGTGGCAGCCGTACTAATGAGGTGTTTGAACGCACTCAACAGTACTTATCGCTGACTGTAGCAATTGTGATCTTGATGGCCGCGACCACCTTAGTGCTGACCTGTCAGCATTACGTTTCCACCCGCACGCATACGATTGCGATGTTAAAAAGTCTCGGAGCAAGTCGCCGCTGGTTACGCCGTTGGTTAGCGTTGCAAGTCGGATTGTTACTGGTATTTGCGGTGGTGTTGGGCAGCGTCATTGGTGTTGGGCTGGAGTCGCTGCTGCGTTTGCCACTAAAAGATTTGTTGCCCGACCCGCTCCCCAGTTACGGTTTGCGTCCGCTGTGGATTGCACTTGCCAGCAGCTTCTTGATTGCGGTGCCGGCTCTGGGGATCCCGCTGGGACGTCTATTGAGCGTGAGTGCGGTTGCGGTCATGCAGCCAGTGACGGCGCAAACTCGTTGGCAGCGCAATCTACTGCTGATCATGGTACCGATTGTGCCGCTACTGCTGGTGTATTGGCAAAACCAACTGATCTGGATTGTGCTGATCGGTATTGTGGTGCTGTTTGCGATGTTAGCGGTGGTCAGTGTTCTGGTGACTCGTCTGCTGGCTAAGCTACCGCTCAATCCTGCTATGGCATTGGCTCTGAGCCGAATTAACCGCTCTGGTGCAGCAAGTGGTTTGCAGTTTGGCGCGTTAGCTCTCTCTTTGATGTTGCTCGCCATCATCTGGTTAGTGCGTACCGATTTGCTCTCAGATTGGCAGCGCACCTTGCCGGAAAATGCGCCGAATGCGTTTGCACTCAACATCAGTGAATCCGAAAAAGCCAGTTACCTTGCGGCATTAGATACAGCAAGCATTGAGCGCTCTGCTGCTTATCCCATCATGCGTGGGCGTTTAACGCATATTAACGGTCAAGAGGCGAAACAATACGCGCAAAATGGTGAAGAGAGTTCAGATGCACTGCGCCGTGAGCTGAATTTAACCTGGGCAGAGCAGTTACCCGATTACAACCCCATTTTGCAAGGAGAGTGGCAAAGCCAAAATGGCGTATCGGTTGAGCAGGAAGTGGCGAGCGACCTCGGGCTTAAACTTGGGGATACGCTGACGTTTATGATCAATAGCCAAACGGTGAGCGCGCAAGTGAACACCATTCGTCAGGTCGAGTGGCGTGAAATGAAGCCCAATTTTTACTTCATTTTTAGTCCGGACGTGGTGCAAAACTTGCCAGTCAGTTATTTGATCAGTTTCCGCATTCAGCCCGAACATGATGCGTTGCTCGGTCAGCTCTCACGGCAACACCCGACGGTGAGCTTGATGGACATTCGCACCATGGGAGCCAAAATCCAAGCCTTGTTGACCCAAATTGTTTGGTCTGTGACGGTGTTGGCGGCATTGGGTGTGCTAGCAGGGGTATTGCTGATTTTTACTTTGCTGCGCTTAAGCCTCAGTCAGCGTCAGCAGGAGATCCGCCTGTACCGCACGCTAGGGGCGAGTCGCCGCCGAGTTATGCACACCATTTGGGCTGAGTATGGAGTGATGGCGTTAGTCGGAGGGTTAGTGGCCAGCGTGAGTGCTGATGCAGTCGTCGCTGCGGTCATGAAATGGGGATTTAGCCTGACTCCGAGTCTGCATATGGCGCTGTGGTTTGTGCTCCCTGCGTTGACTTTTTGCACACTTGCTGCGGTTGTGAGCAGTTTGTTGAAACGCCTGTTAGCCCCCGTCAATAAAGCCTTCAGCGATTGAGCATTGGGGTAAATGCTTTAGTTATCCACAAAATCAGTGGATAACTTTTGGGATAAGTAAAGTAGCGGATGAAGGGGGTTGGGTTGTCAGCCCCGTAGTGGCCGAGGTTTGCGAGGATCGGTTATTCACAAAGTGGTGAAAAGGGAAAAATGGCAAATCTCAGTCAAGCGTTTTTTTGACTTTTTTCGGCTAAAAATCCGCTTTGTGAGCCATGAGTGCGTTTGATCAAAAAACCTTATGTTACAGGTTGTTTTTGTTACTTAAGGTCAAATTAGGCAAGCCCTTTGCAGTCACTAAATCGTCAATTTTCTATGGCATGGTAAAACTTGAATCTCTCCCGATAACCGCTTGGGTCGGGAGAAAGGGCATCAAGTGAAAGGGATCCGCCATGAAAATTGCCATTGCAGGAACGGGGTATGTAGGATTATCGAATGGAATACTGCTTGCTCAACACAATGAAGTGGTCGCATTGGATATCGTGGTCAGCCGAGTAGAGCAGCTCAATGATAAGATTTCACCGATCGCCGATCCCGAGATTGAATCTTTTCTACAGCATCAACCCCTTAATTTTCGAGCGACTTGCGATAAACGAGACGCCTACCAAGACGCACAGTTTGTCGTGATCGCCACGCCTACCGACTATGACCCACAAACCAATCATTTTGATACACGAACCGTGGAAGCGGTGATTGATGATGTGTTGGCGATCAATCCACAGGCCATCATGGTGATTAAATCCACTGTGCCTGTGGGTTACACCAAACGCATCAAACAACGGCTCTGCTGTAACAACCTGATCTTTTCGCCAGAGTTTTTACGCGAAGGGCGTGCCTTGTATGACAACTTATACCCATCTCGGATCATTGTTGGGGAAAAGTCGGAGCGCGGCCAAGCGTTTGCAACCTTGTTGGCTCAGGGGGCAAAGAAAATGGATATTCCGATTTTGTTGACTCACTCGACCGAAGCTGAAGCGGTCAAGCTTTTCTCGAACACTTATCTTGCAATGCGTGTATCGTTTTTTAATGAGTTGGATACGTACGCGGAAACCCATGGGTTAGACACCAAACAGATCATCGAAGGCGTTGGGTTAGATCCTCGCATCGGTAATCATTACAACAATCCTTCTTTTGGTTATGGTGGTTACTGCTTGCCGAAAGACACTCGCCAGTTACTGCGCAATTTTGAGGATGTACCTAATAACCTGATCCGTGCGATTGTCGATGCCAATACCACGCGCAAAGACCATATTGCGTTTTCCATCTTGAACCGCAACCCGAAAGTGGTTGGTATTTACCGCTTAATCATGAAGTCGGGCTCTGACAATTTTCGAGCTTCATCCATCTTAGGCATCATGAAACGAATCAAGGCACAGGGGGTTGAAGTGGTGATTTACGAACCTGTGCTCAATGAATCGACCTTTTACGGCTCACCTGTGATTCGCGATCTTGCCCAGTTTAAAGCGATGGCCGAGGTGATAGTGACCAATCGCCGGGTGGCTGAGCTGGAGGATGTCGCGGAAAAAATCTACACCCGTGACCTGTTTGGTCAGGATTGAGTGATCGGCCGAGGATAAGTCCGCGTAAAAAATGTGATTTTATTAACGTTTCATACCCTTTAGAATGGCGACCACATTTCTTAGCCTTGATGTAACAGTAGGTAAAATATGACATTGCGATCTCAAGATCCCCGAATTGCTATCATAGGTGGCGGTATTGCTGGTGCGACGGCGGCCGTCCATTTGGGTGAGCTGGGACTCAATGTTGTCCTGATGGAAAAAAGTGCTGGTTTAGTCAGTGGGCCACCGATTTGTCATCTGCATGCCGGGGGCAATCTCTATCGAGAAATTTCCGAGCAGCAGTGTATCGACCTATTGGAGCAGTCAATTGAAACGGTACGCCTTTATCCACACACTTTAAATGTTCGCCCAACCTTGATTGCTATCCCGCAATCCGATCCGGGTCAACCCGAAGAAATTCTGCCGCGCTTAGTGACCATTCAAAACGCGTATCGTAAGTTGGTGGAGCAAGATGCGGCCAATCAAGTGCTTGGCGCAGTCGATAATTACTATCGCTTGTATCAGCGTGAAGAGTTAGAGCGTTTGGCGCAGCAGCAACAAGCCAATCCACCGCAAAGCGATGATGAGTGGGTGATTCCGTTTGCTCAGCATGCCGATCTTGCACAGCTCAAATACCCTGTCGTGTTGGTTCAAGAATACGGTTGGAGTGTGTTTCGCTTAGCGGCCAGCGTCGATCTGACTCTCGAAGCCTTACCCAATTGCCAAGTGATGTTGCGCACTGAACTGGTGGATGCCACGTTTCAAGACAACCAGTGGCGATTGACTTATCTTGATGCGCAAGGGGAGCGCCATACTCAAACTGTGGATTATCTGGTCAATGCTTGTGGTTTTGAGACAGGACGAGTGGACGATATGGCTCGCCACCACAGACAACGTTTGGTGGAGTTTAAAGCGGCGTATGTCACTCACTGGCCTGCATGTCATCAGTGGTGGCCAGAAGTGATTTTCCATGGCCCACGTGGTAGCGAAGATGGCATGGCACAGCTTACCCCTTATGCCGATGGCACGTTCCAACTGCATGGCATGACGGAATCCATCACCTTGTTTGCGGATGGTTTGGTCGCCTCGACTCCGACATCCGCGCAGCCACAGCTGCCTTTGTATCTGCAACACAAGATTGAGCGTGGCTGGCCGATGTCGGCGCAGCAAGAGCGCACTGTGCGTGCGATACAGCATATGAGCCGCTTTGTGCCCAGTTTTGATAATGCGGAGTTTGCGGGCAAACCGCTATTTGGTGCGCAGCAGATCCCCGGTGACGATGTGACACTGCGTGCGGCGGACGTCAGTTTTGAAGCCAATCAGTACGCGAGACTCGAAGTGGTCAAAGGCTCATCGGCGCTGAGAGCCGCTCGCCAATTGGTTGCGGTTTGGCAACTTAAGCCAGATGCTGGTGAGCTATCGATTGAGACTGAGCATCCATGCAGTATGGCCTTCACTGCGCAGCAGGTGGAGCAGCAGGCGATACGCTTATGCCACGCGCGTGGTTATCCTGCCGCGTTAGCCAAGGTGTATGGGCTTTAAAGTCTCAATAACGGAAGTTTTAAAAACGGAAGTTTCAAAAAACGGAAAGGATCAGTAACCGAAAAATCGCGCCCACTGACACCACACCGCTTGAAGCCCAGCGAGATCGCCAGCGACAAACCGTACGGAATGTCCCGGCTTGGCTTGCGCTAAACGGGGCAGATCGATTCTCGCCACACAACCTAGCTTGGGATAACCGCCAATGGTCTGCCGATCATTGAGCAAAATGATTGGCTGACCATTCGGCGGAACTTGAATCGCCCCCAAGGCAATCCCCTCAGAGAGAATGGCTTGATCTGGTGGCGATATGGTTTCACCTTGCAAGCGATAGCCCATGCGATCGCTGTTTGGGGTCACGATAAACTCGCTGCGGTAGAAGCTTTCCATCGCGGATGGTGAAAACGCTTGATATTGGTAACTCTCAATCACGCGCAGTCGCAGAGGTAAGTTGTAATCAGGTCGAAAGCGAAACGTCATCTGCACCGGTTTCTGGGCAATCTGCTGCGCGGAAAATACTAAGTCATCACCCGTTTGCAGCGCCAGCCCTTGCGACGTTAGTCCCCCTAAGCCTTGCCGAACATGGGTAGATACAGAGCCCAGTTGTGGAGAGACCGTAAACCCACCTTGAACTGCAAGATAGGCGCGTAGCCCGTTGCGTGGTAAACCAAAGCGCAGCGTTTGTCCTTGCTTGGCATAAAATCGGCTCCAATTGGCGATGGGGCGACCGTCTAGCGTGGCATTGAGATCGCCACCGGCAATCGCCAATTGCGCGTCGCTGCGTAAAAGAAATTCCGCTGGACCGAGCGTGATTTCTAAGGTGGCGCAATTGACGGGATTGGCGAGTAAATGGTTAGCCCAGCTGTAGGCGTATTCATCGAGAGGGCCGGAAGGGGTGATCCCGAAATGACTGAACCCATAGCGACCCAAGTCGTGAAGTAGCGTGAGTGGTCCCGCTTTGATCACGTGCAGCTTACCTAGCATGTTCCTTCCTTATGGAAAATATTCCCTTCTTATTCCTATTCCTCTGTTACCCTAGGTAACTGTTACCTGAGGCTGCTGTTATCTGAGGCAGCTCTGGGTGTTGGCCATCTTAAGCTCTGTGGATTGAGTACGGCTCAATCACACCGCCCAACTGAATAAACTCATCACGTTCAATCGAGCGAAATCGCACTTGAGTGCCAATCTGCCAAGGTGACATCGGCTCTTGTCTCGGGTCAAACAAGGTTTGCGGACAGTTACCGATAATGTTCCAGCCGCCCGGAGAGGCGTTGGGATAAATGGCCGTTTGTTGCTCGGCAATCCCTACGCTGCCTTTGGGGAGCATTAGGCGCGGGGTAGTGCGTCTGGGGCGGCGCAGCGGCTCGGCGACTTGAGTCATAAAGGCAAACCCGGGAGCAAAGCCAATCGCCGCCACCGTGTAAGTCACAGAGGTATGCAACTGAATCACCTCTGCTAATGCAAGCCCTTGTTCCTGATAGCGAATGAGGTCAAGTCCCACATCCGGATGGTAGTACACGGGAAGCTCAATGAGATTAGCGTTCGCGTGGTTGGACTGTCGCGGTTGATTAAGCAGTAAAGTCAACTGCGCCACCAACTCCTTTTGTGTTAGACGGTAGGGTAAATAATCAATCAGCAAGGTGGTGTAAGAAGGAGTGACGTTCATCAGTCCATAGGCCAAACTCTGCATGATGTCATGCGCACATTGGCCAATATGCATCGCTAAGGTTGCATCAGCCGGATGCTGAAAGCGCACCAGTATGCTGCCTTCCGCAATCGGCTCAATTTCAAACGTGATGGACATGGCCTACTCATCCAACGCAGCACGAATTCTGGCAATGAGCGACACGGCGTTTGGGTTATCGCCGTGCACACATAAAGTATCCGCTTCAATCGGGATGACGAACCCATCAGAACTGGTGACTTTGCCGTAACGGGCGATTTGTCGCACTTGGTTGAGAATGGCTTCTTCGCTACTGAGTACCGCATTGGGTTGTGAGCGCGGTGTCAGCTTGCCATTGGCGAGATAGGTACGGTCGGCAAAAGCTTCAAACAGCAGTGGTACATCAAAACGGTCCGCAATATCGAGATAGTCTTGATTGTTGGCAGAAGCGAGCACCATCAAAGGCAGGTTAAAACAGGAAACGGCATCGACCACCGCACGAAAGATGCTCGGGTCGCTCATCATGTCGTTATACAGCGCGCCATGAGGTTTCACATAGCTCAATTGGCCATTTTTACTTTCACACAGCGCCTTCAGTGCGCCGACTTGGTAAAGAATGATTTCACTCACTTCTTGCTCATTCATCGCCAACGAGCGGCGACCAAATCCTTGCAAATCTGGGTAGCTAGGATGGGCACCTATCATCACTTCATGCTCAAGCGCTAAATCTATCGTACGGCTCATAACATGAGGATCGGACGCGTGAAAGCCACAAGCGATATTGGCCATATCAATCCAAGGCATCACTTCTTCATCGGCCCCCATGGTCCAGACGCCGAAGCTTTCGCCCATATCGCAATTGAGTTGGATTGTCCGTTTGCTCACTGATGTACATCCTTCTGTAAACTCTGCCCGCTAAAGTAGCGAAAAAGAGTGATTTCGTCAGCCGAAATTAGGGTTTGGTCAATAAATTTTGCGTGTTTTGGAGCATTCTGAATTAAGTGCGATGCCACAAATGTTCCGGATTGTCCGCCTCTCGCCTTCTTTTCGCCACAAGGGGATATTTAAGAGCTTAAATCTGGATCGCAGATTTGATCCATTTGCTTCAGGTATAGTAGAGCCTGTTTTTAAATCCAGAGGCATCAATGTTTTGGCGATCGCTGAAAAGCCGTTACAATCGCCGAAAACATGAAGGAGGCTAGGCATGAAAGTATTGGTTACAGGTGGCATGGGTTACATTGGCAGTCACACCTGTATTCAGATGATCCAAGCGGGTATGACCCCTGTGATCCTCGATAATTTATACAACAGTAAAGTAACGGTCCTTGATCGTATTGAAAAAGTGATTGGTGTTCGCCCTCAGTTTGTGCAAGGGGACATTCGTGATAAAGCTTTGCTGGTTGATCTCATGCAACAGCATAACATCGAGGCGGTTGTGCATTTTGCGGGCCTCAAAGCGGTGGGTGAGTCCGTACAAAAACCGCTCGAATATTACGATAACAACGTGAATGGCACCTTAGTTTTGGTGGCGGCGATGCGTGAAGCGGGCGTGAAATCGCTGGTGTTCAGCTCATCTGCAACCGTATATGGTGAACCTACCTCGGTACCTATTACTGAATCTTTCCCTACCAAGGCTGCAAATCCATATGGGCGCAGTAAATTGATGGTGGAAGAGTGTTTGACCGATTTTCAAAAAGCCAATCCAGACTGGAGTATTACGCTACTGCGCTACTTTAACCCGGTTGGCTCTCATCCCTCTGGCGAGTTGGGTGAAGATCCACAAGGCATCCCTAATAACTTGATGCCGTTTGTTACTCAGGTTGCGGTAGGGCGCCGCGAGTATCTTTCCGTGTTTGGTAGCGATTATCCGACCAAAGATGGTACAGGGGTGCGTGACTACATCCATGTGATGGATCTGGCGGATGGTCATATTGCTGCATTGAAAAAAGTCGGCACTTGTGCGGGTCTGCATATCTACAACCTAGGTACGGGTAAGGGGTATAGTGTCTTGGATGTTGTGAAAGCGTTTGAAACCGCCTCGGGTCGTACTGTCCCTTATAAACTGGTGGATCGCCGTCCAGGAGATATCGCTGAATATTGGGCAGATCCTACGAAAGCCGCGCAGGATCTTGGCTGGAAAGCGACGCGTAATCTACACACAATGGCTCAGGATGCTTGGTGCTGGCAGTCGAATAATCCGCAAGGTTACCCAGAAGCTTAAACAGTCATTAGTGACTGTTGCTATACAAACGCCCATCATGATTGATGGGCGTTTGCTTATGCGCATCGCTGAGTTGAAACCTAAATTAGGTGCGGTAGCGCGCGAGGATTTCCCCTAAATTGCGTGTCGCTTGAGTAATTTCACTGACACCTTGCGACGTCTGCTCTGCAACACGGCGCAGCGTGTTGGACTGGCTGCGAATATCACTTAGTTCGGATGAAATATCGTGGGCAACCGAGCTCTGTTCGCTGGCTGAAGTGGAAATTTGCACACTGAGATCATTGATAAGCTGCGCCGAATGCGCGATGGCTTGCACATCGTTACCCACTTCACTTACCAATTGGCTGCTGGTGTGTGCTTGGCTCACCGTCTGCTCGGTAAGCTTGGCGATGTTTTGGCTTTCCACCTGTAGCTTTTCAATCATGGCTTGAATTTCCACCGTGGCCGATTGAGTGCGACTGGCCAAAGTGCGGACTTCATCGGCAACCACCGCAAAACCTCGACCTTGTTCACCGGCGCGAGCTGCTTCAATGGCGGCATTGAGTGCCAAAAGATTGGTTTGCTCTGAAATGGCATTGATGGTGGTGATCACCGCATTAATCTGCGTTGCATTGGTGTTGAGGGTTTCGACTGAGGATGACGCTTGGGCGATGTAACGTGAGAGCTGTTCAATATCTTGAATCGCTTTTCTCACTCGCTGCTGGCTGCGTTCAACCTGCTTGGTGTCTTGTTCCGTTTGTTCGGTGGCACGCTGTGAGGTCGTCGAAACTTCGGCTGCTGAAGCCGTCATCTCTTCCATCGCGGTGGCCACCGAATCGAGCGAACTGTATTGATTCTGAATCTGTACTTCCGATTCTTTCACTTCGTGAGCAAAAGTCATTGCGGTGTCACGCAGTGTGGCGCTGTTTTGTTTTACGGCCACAATCAGCTCTGCAAGTGTATCCATGGCTTTATCGAGCGCACAACCAATCGTCCCGAACTCATCACGTCCGGGATGGAAACCGAGTCGTGAAGTAAGATCGCCTTCAGCGATTTTCTGGGTGGTGGTGTAAAGCACCCACAAGGCACCACCAATAAAGGTCGCGACCCAGTAAGTGAAAATGGCAAAAGGAATGGCCCACAAATATGTGAGTAAAAAGCTGCGCAGGGCTTGCTCGCGAGCCGGCTGCTCATACTGTTTCATTGACTCCGTATAGGCATAGGCCTGACCGTTTGCGCTGGTGGCACTAGCTGTGACGACACCTTGTGAATAGATCGTGTCGCTTACGCGATTTTGCACTTTCAGTACTGAAAGTTGGCTAGGGTCGGGATGGTTGAGTAGCCCTTGTAATTTGTATTCCACTGCCAATTGAGACTGCTGCTCAATGCTGGCAAGGGTGTGCCAATAGCGCATACCTGCAATTGTGGTGATTGCGCTTAAAAACAGTAAAAAGATCACCCACATTTTGTCGTTAATCGACATGCGAATGAACACTCGGTCAATCGTCCTGAATTGAACTTCTCTCATGATGGCTCCTGCATAGCAAAAATAGCTGGCACAAGTTAATCATATTCAAGTGACAAAAGTGAGATTCATGTTCAATAAAAATGAAAGAATAAGAGAGGATTATTTCAATAATGAGATTCACATCAAGAAGTCGAGTTGCATAAAAATAGGGCGAATAGAAGCCAATTCGCCCTTAAAATCTGCTTTTATCTTTAAACGCTACTTAAGTCATAAGGGGAGCGTTAGGGTTAACCGAGAGCGGGAAGTATGCCTAACGTAATCAATAGCTGTGCGCCGATGATGAGCAGCCCGACCAAACCTGTCACAAGCAGAGCCCCATTGCCCCCTGTGACTTGATAGTGTTGCTCAGTGGCTTGTTGGCGCACTTTGATCACCATCACCAGAGGTAAAAAGATGGCCAGAATGGCGAGCGCAATCGCGGCATAGCCCAGCGCCATAATGAAGCCTTGCGGGTAGAACAGAGCAAAAATCAGCGGTGGTAAGAAGGTGACGACAGACGCTAATGGGCGGTTCATTTTACCTTGTTGGTTACGTAGAGAATCACCCATAAATTCAAACAAACCTAGACTAACACCCAAAAACGAGGTGAGTAGAGCAAGGTCAGCGAATACGCCGATGATGTTGCCAAGATTTGATTGGTGAACCGTGGTCGAGAGTACACCGATGAGCGCTGTGAGCCCCATATTGTCGAGTAGGGCAGATTGACTTACTACTCCAAGAGTGACCAACTGCCAGAAAATGTAAATCACTAGCGGAATCGCAGAGCCGATCAAAATCGCTTTGCGCAGCGCAGGGGTATCACCATCCAAGTAATTCACAATCGCAGGAATACTGCCGTGGAAACCAAAGGAAGTAAAAATGACGGGAATGGCCGCGACAATCAAGCCCTGCTGAATCGGCATACTCAGTAGGTAAGACTGCGAAACATTGGGCGCGAGGAAAAACAGTACCGCTACCATAGCGATCATCTTTCCGGCAAATAATACGCGGTTGACGCGATCCACTGTGCCTGTTCCAACGGTGACGACCAAAGCGACAATCAAGGTAAACAGCAAAGTACCGCTCGAACTTTCAACGTTCACGCCAGTGAAATCGGTAATTCGTTGGGTAAATTGTGCGCCGCCGCCAGCAATGTAGGCCGCACACAGCGAGTAAAACAAAAATAACATAGCGAACGTCGCAACCCATTTGCCTTTATCGCCTAAAATCTGTTTGGCGAGAGTATGCAAAGTTGCCTCTTTATCCGCGTACTGGTGGATTTCTACCATCAGCAATGCAGTAAATGCCATCAGCATCCACAAGCCGAGCATAATCATCAATGAGGTTGAGAAGCCAATACCGGCGGAAGCTAGAGGCAGAGCTAGCATTCCTGCACCAATCGTGGTGCCCGCGATAATCAAAGTACTGCCTAAAAGCTTCGATTGCGTCATGTGTAAACTCTTTTATACATTATTAGATGTTGTGCTTAGTGATTTGTGCGAAATTTGACCGACTAATAATCTCATTTCGCTAATTTTTGGCTATTCTGTAGAAGCTTTCGATTTGCGTCAATCTGTTTGTAAAAATTTAAATCCGAAACTGTAATTAATAATTTACACTTTATGTGGCTGAGGTTTTTACCACAAAGAAACCTTGGTACTTACTACAAGCTGTGGTAAACCTTATTGGCGTTTCTGGAAGCGCTTACGATGAACGTCTCACCAGAAACCGTTATCCCCATTCAACGTGAAGCTGAACCTTCAAGTCGAAAGGGTATAAAAGGATGAAATAAGTATGAATTAAGGAGGTCAACAATGAGTGACCACAATCACAATGATGAATGTCTAGAGCTGCTTGATGCGATGGAGATTGGTTTTACGCTCAGCGATTACCAAGCGGTTGAATCAGAGCAAACCGACGTCTCTGCGTCATAATCTCCCATCTCGGTGTAACACCGAATCTCTTATCCCATGAATTTCCTTGCCCATTTGCATATTGCTCATCACTGCCAAAGTAGCTTACTCGGTAATTTACTGGGAGATTTTGTCAAAGGTGATCCGACAGAGCAGTACCCGCAATCTTTAGTGCAAGGAATCCGTTTACATCGCTGGGTTGATGCTTACACCGATAGCCACCCAGTGATGAAAGCGGCGAAATCTCTGTTTCCTTCCCAACAACAACGCTTTGCGCCGATTGCCCTCGACCTGTTTTGGGATCACTGTTTAGTCAATACTTGGTCGAATTGGCATGCCGAGCCCTTGGGGCAGTTTCTGACTCATGCACAACAAGGGATAGCCGAAGAAAGTACATCGGCGCTGCCTGAGCGTTTTGTGCGAGTGAATCGCGCTATGTGGCAAGGAGAATGGTTAGCCTCCTATGCGGAGTTGGCTAATATTCGCTATGCGTTGAGCAAGATGGCGCAGCGCAGCCCTCGCATGCAGCCTTTGGCTTATAGCGCGCAGGGATTAGAGGACAACTACACCGAGTTACAAGCACTGTTTGCGGTGCTGTATCCGGATGTTTTAGAGAAAGCCAAACGCCGTTCACTTTGATACAATCCGCGCCCCAAAAGTTATTAGGTACGCGACATGTCAGAACTCTCCATCACTTTTTCGCAATTAGGCTTGGATTCTCGTCTGCTGAATACATTGAGCGAGCTTGGGATCGCCAATCCCACGCCAATCCAACAGCAAGCTATTCCTCATGTATTGCAAGGAAAAGATGTACTGGCAGGGGCGCAAACCGGAACCGGTAAAACGGCGGCATTTGGCTTACCTTTGATCCAACGCTTTATTGAGCAGCCTTGGCAGCGTGAAGCAAACAGCAAAGAGATCCGGGCGTTAGTGCTGGTGCCAACGCGTGAGTTAGCTCAGCAAGTATTGGATAGCCTACAAGCCTACGCGAAAGGAACGGAGCTTAAGATCGTAGCCGTTTATGGCGGCACGAGCATGAAGGTACAGCTCAATCATTTGCGTGGTGGTGTGGATATTTTGATTGCGACGCCGGGGCGTTTGCTCGATCACGCCCATGTGAAATCGCTGTTTTTGGGCAAAGTTGAAGTGTTGGTACTCGATGAAGCGGATCGCATGCTGGATATGGGCTTTATGCCAGATTTGCAGCGCGTGCTGCGCCGTTTATCGCCACTGCGTCAAACGCTGTTTTTCTCTGCAACGTTTGATAGCAAAATCAAAGCGGTGGCGTATCGCATCATGCGTGATCCTATCGAAGTGCAGGTGACGCCATCCAATTCCACGGCAGAAACCGTGCAGCAGATGGTGTATCCGGTGGATAAAAAGCGCAAACGCGAACTGCTCTCTTATCTGATTGGCTCGAAAAATTGGCAGCAAGTGTTGGTGTTTACCAAAACCCGTCAAGGCAGTGATGCACTTGCGGAAGAACTCAAGTTGGATGGTATAAAAGCGGTGTCGATTAATGGCGATAAAAGCCAAGGTGCACGCCAAAAGGCTTTGGATGATTTTAAAGCAGGCAAAGTGCGTGCTTTGATTGCGACCGATGTCGCCGCACGTGGGTTAGATATTGCCCAGCTTGAGCAAGTGGTGAACTACGATATGCCATTTAAAGCGGAAGACTATGTGCATCGTATTGGGCGTACGGGACGCGCAGGTTTAGCGGGATTGGCGGTCTCTTTGCTGTCGCATGATGAACAGCCACAACTCGAAGCGATTGAGCGTTTACTCAATACACGTCTTCCTCAAGAATGGTTGAAAGGTTTTGAGCCTAGCCCTGTGGTGCATGAGGAAAATTCACCGCGTCGCTCGGCTGGCCGTTCGTCAGAAAAACGCAAACTAAAAGCACAACTGAAAATCCATGCGCAGCGCGGTAAAAAAGCGCGTTAAGTAGGGTCAATAAGTAGCACCCATCGATATCCCGTTTGCTATCCCCAATCACAGCACATCGCAAATAGTGCATCGGAAGGGGATAGCTCACATCGCCTATTACTCTTCCGTCTCTTTATAGACATCTCGCCAGTCGCAACTGAGGGTATACACCAGCTCATCCACCGAGTTGGGCTGCATAATGTAAGGCTTGGCGACATGAAACTTCTCAACCATCAAAGCGTTAAACAACTGCCAATGTTTGAGTAAACAGGCGGAAACGTCTTCAATTTCCGGGGCCCAAGTTGCACGCATAAAAGGCGTCAAACTGGCGGCGCTGTGAGTGTACATAATCAGCTGCCATTTGATTTCCCACAAATGGATCGGAGATTGGGGGTACTGACGGTTGTAGTCGTCCGCCAAGGATTCAACCAAGCGTTCAATCTCTCCAGAAGTATCGAGGAAATAATCGAATAATTTATCTTCTTGGCGTACGGCATCCGCAATCAATTGGATTGGCTGTTTAATGATTAAGCCATGTGCCAACATGCGCATGAGGAAAGTGTACAGCTTTACATTGACGGGAGTTTCTGCTGGCATGGCTTGGAGCACCGTCTGCATGTAGCGAATCATATAATCATGCAGGCCATCGCTGATGCTGTGCCAGATCTTTTCTTTACTGCCGAAATGATGACGAATCAAGCTATGTGAGACGCCAGCCTTTTCACTGATATGGCGCAGAGAAACGCGTGAATAACCGAGCTCACAGAACAGCTCTGCCGCAATGGTGATAATGTGATAACGCGTTTTTTGGGCATCTTGCGCACTACGACGCCCCTGTTTTTTTTCAATCATGTCAACCTAATGTATAACGGTCACTGAGACGTCCCGATTTTTACCAGATCTGCGCCGATTTTTCATGACTCTTGTGCTTAAAAGTGGAATTTTTGGGAAAAACTCATTGGGATGAGGCATAAAAAGCAGCAATGTCGCGCAAATCTTGATCATTTAAACGTTGCAACTGAGCTCTCATCATCTCCGCCATTGGGCCTGTGCGCTCACCTAGTTGATAAGCCTTCATCGCGCTATACAGATATTCTGCGCTTTGCCCATCAAGGTTAGGATAGCTGACCTGAGTAGCTTTGCCGTCGGTGCCGTGGCAAAACACACAACTTGGCGCTTTTTGTTTACCGAGTACCGGGTCGCCACTGGCGAAAAGCGGAGTCGAAACAAGGGTTAAACAAAGCAGAGAGCACACAACGCGCATCAATAAACTCCAAACAAGAGGGTGTAAATCAGTGGCGTGGAGTATAAAGCTTCCCCTAAGGGGAAGCTCAAGAGGTCGCGAGCGAGAATAAAGAGAGTTTAGGAGCCTGTTGGCATTCTCAACTTCACTCAAGCCAGTAAGGTGCGCAGTTTGGCGAGTAGGGTATCAATATCCTGACGTGTAATGTCTTTATGTGTCACGAAGCGCACTGGATTACCCGCGGTGATGATAATGCCTGCTTGGCGAAGTTGCTGGGCGATGGACTGGATATCGACTGTCGAGTCCAATTTAGCAAACACAATATTGGTCTGTACCCATTCGGTATTAACCGAAAACCCCGGTAAAGCATTCAGCCCCAAAGCCAGATGACGAGCATTATCATGATCGGTCTTGAGCTGCATGACTTGCTCGGTGAGCGCCAATTTCCCCGCTGCGGCTAAAATGCCCGCTTGGCGCATACCGCCACCGACCATTTTTCGCCAGCGTCTCGCTTTGGCAATAAAGTCCTTGGAACCGAGCAGTAACGAACCGACTGGCGCGGCTAAGCCTTTGGATAGACACACGGTGATCGAATCAAAATATTGCGCGATCTCTTTGACATCCACATCCAGTGCGACCGCCGCGTTGTAGACCCGAGCCCCATCAAGGTGCAGTTGCAAACCATGTTGATCAACAAACTCGCGCGCCTTCGCCAAATAACTGAGTGGAAGCACTTTACCATTGATGGTGTTTTCCAAGCTGAGCAGTTTGGTGCGGGCAAAATGTGCATCATCCGGTTTGATCGCGGCTTTGAGTTTGGCGAAATCGAGTGTGCCATCCGGTTCATTGTCAATCGGTTGTGGCTGGATAGAGCCAAGTACGGCAGCACCGCCAGCTTCATAACGATAGTTATGGGCTTGCTGGCCACACAAATATTCGTCGCCGCGTTCGCAATGGGCGAGTAAACCTAACAAATTGGCTTGAGTGCCTGAGGTGGTAAACAGCGCGGCTTCAAAGCCATGGCGCTCTGCCGCCCACTGTTCTAACTCGTTGACGGTGGGGTCATCGCCATACACATCGTCACCCACAGGGGCTTGTGCCATCGCTTGACGCATCGCGTCGGTCGGTTGGGTAACGGTATCCGATCGAAAGTCCATATTTTCTCCTACAAATATCCGCAAAGTTTGGCTTTACTTAAACAAGCAATGGTTTTGGAATCGGTGATGTCGCCGAAAACAATTTTACGTTCTAATTCTTGTGGGGTAAGAAAGAGGACTTCAATCACTTCGTCCTCATCGCAAGAATAGCGCGCCGTTTTGCTTAGGTTTTTTGCGACAAACAGATGTTGAATTTCATCGCAGAAACCCGCGAGCGGCGTGACTTGACCGAGTTCGATAAATTGCTGAGCGCTAAAGCCGGTTTCTTCCTCCAATTCGCGCTGCGCACAGGAAAGAGGCGGTTCCCCCTCTTCTATAGTGCCAGCAGGAAGTTCGAGTAACCATTTTTTGAGCGAAGGGCGAAATTGGCGTATCACGACAATCTCGCCTTGGTCAGTCAGTGGCAAAATCACTGCCGCACCGGGGTGTGAAATCGTGGTATGTGTGACCGAGTGGCCATTCGGAAGCAAAACGTCCTCCTCGACCAGTGCGATGCTTTTCCATTGATGGATGATTTTGCTCATGGAGTGTGTCTTGTCAAAATAAAGCGGTGATGAGGGAGTCACCTTACCTTAGGTTCAGTGGCATCCCCAAGAATAAATTGTACTTTTTGCGTCGTGTCTGTGGAAATGGCGAGAAGTTGAGCCGCTAAATGTGCAATCAATGATTACCAATTGTTTCAAGGAAATGAGATCTGTTATAAGGATGCGCAAAACAAAAAATAGACTTTGTAACAAATCGACAACAATTGTATAAAGCGATTGTTTATTGAAACTATTGTTTATAGAGCGATTGTTTATAGAGCTATTGTTTATAGAAACAGTGCTTATTGAAAACGTGTTACCCAATTTGGGCTTTGTCTGAGGAATCAAGAGATGCTGCAACCCACCCACAGCTCACATGCGCGCAAAGCGCTGCTTTCAGAGCGAATCAATAAGCTGGCCAAGGCGCTCTCTGATGGCGTGTATGAGCGTGAAAATACCATCAAGCTCTGTTTATTGACCGCCTTGGCTGGTGAAAGTGTGTTTTTGCTCGGCCCTCCGGGGATCGCCAAAAGCCTCATCGCTAAGCGTTTGATTCAAGCATTTGATAACAGCAGTTATTTTGAATACCTGATGACCCGCTTTTCAACCCCCGAAGAGGTGTTTGGGCCGCTGAGTATTCAAGAATTGAAAGACAATGGTCGTTATGTGCGCCTCACCCAAGGTTATTTGCCTACCGCACAGGTCGTGTTCTTGGATGAAATCTGGAAGGCGGGACCTGCCATCCTCAACACCTTACTAACGGTTGTCAACGAGAAAACCTTCAAAAATGGCAGCGATATTGAGCGCGTACCGATGCGTCTCTTGGTGACGGCCTCCAATGAACTCCCAGACGAAGACAGCGGCCTCGAAGCACTCTATGACCGTATGCTGGTACGAATTTTTGTAAATCGAATCCAAAACAAACAAAATTTCAAATCCATGCTTACCGTTGGTACAGCGCAAGAAGCGCAAATTCCAGCAGGGCTGGCGATCACCGATGAAGAGTATCACCAATGGCAGCAGCAACTGGATAAGCTTGAACTCAGTGATGACGTTTTCGAAAAGCTCTACCAGTTGAAAACCATGGTTGAAGAGCGCTCAAAAGAGAGCGCGGGTTCAGATTTAGAGATGTATGTGTCTGACCGCCGTTGGAAAAAAGCGGCCAAACTTTTGAAAGCCAGTGCATTTTTTAATGGCCGAGACGAGATTAACCCATTAGATCTACTGCTGCTGCAAAACTGTTTGTGGAATACCCCAGAATCACATGATGTGGTGCATGAGGTGATCCGCGAATTTGCGCTGCGTTACGCCTTTGACCAAGCAGAAGTGGAGCAACAGCTCGATGTATGCCGACTTGAACTTGCCCAAATTCAAGAAGAGCTAGAGTCTGAGTTTGCCATGGTACTGTCACTGGAAACCACCAATGGCTTAATCAAAAAACAAGTTCATCATCAATATGACCTGTCTGATGCCAAAATTTACAAAGTGGGCATGACGCCTGATTTGATTAAGCTAGTGTTATTGCAGAGCAATATGTCTGTTTCTGAAGGTGAGAAAGGCGATAGCCGTTGGATTTACGTACAGAAAAGTGAATTAGAGCGCGTGATTAAAGAAGGGCACGGCGAAGCCTATGGCTATGTGAACCAAAACACCAATCTATGTCGCTTACGTTTTGACCTTGATGCCAGCAACAACTTGGTGATTAAAGATATTGCCAACCGCTCCGTACTTCTGGCGATGGTCACCAAACAAGGTTTAGATGAGTCGCTGTATCAGAATTGGTTGACGAAAGCGGATCAAGCCATGGCGCAGCTCACTCATGCGGAGCACCATTTACGTAAAGTGCGCCTCAAATTTCACGATGCGCTGCCGCACAGTTTCATCGATCCTGAATTGCCAACGGCAATGCAAGCGACCTTGCATGAGCTGCAGCAGCAGTTGGATGCCACTCAAGTTGAATGCGAGCGTAACGTGATGCGCATTCGTAACCTCAACCAATTTTTTGCTTAGGTGTCATTATGTTAGGGGCGGATGCGTTTAATCTGGTTGTTGCCATAGCAGAATCTGGCTTGATTGATACCGCCGTCAATGACTTGGTTGCGCGCTCCCAAGTGATGATGATGGCGGAAAACCGTGGTGTGGGCACGTCAGTGAAAAATCATCTGATCAAGTGGCGCACCAGCGTTCGTCGTCGAATGACCAAAGTGTGTGAAACTGAACGTTTCCAACGTGAGTTAGCCCTCTACCAAGAAGTGATTCACTGGGATGAAGAGACGTTTTTTACGCAAGTTCCAGACGTGGTGAAGAAACTGGAATGGGACTCCGCATTCTATTTAGAAGCGCGCCGCTTGCTCGAAAAAGAGAAGCTGCATCATAACCCCATGTTCCCTCATTTCTTTTGTGATCAGTGGTATAAATCACTGTCTGATGCGATTCGCCAAGCGCAGGTGATCGAACTTAAAGCCAACAAAGAGCGTATGTTGGCTGATCTCTATCAGCGTATGGAAACCATGCGTAATATGGATAAGGTCACTGAAGCGGGGGATGAAGCGATCGTCGGCCGACTTTGGGATATGGCGGCGGCGAAATTGAGCCGCAATGACCTCACGGTCATGAAGCGTTACGCGGAGTTTCTCAAAAAACACAAAGGCATGCAGGAAATCGCCGAGCAGCTCGGGCGAATGGCTGGACAGGTTGACGATCCGGACCTAAATCGTGCGCCCGCTGAAGAGATGCAAATGGTCGAAGAGCGTTCAGATGAAGCGACCGATGACATTGTGGGTATCCACGAAAGTGACGATTTGAATAAGCTACTGCCCAACGAAACCATGTTTTTAGCTTATCCAGAGCTGGAAGTGGTGTTTTATAAGCACTTGGTCGATAAACGGTTAATGAACTATCGCATGCAGGGGAAATCACGCACTCTGCGTAAGGTGCGTGCCCATCGTCCTGACAACAAACAGGTTGATATCGAAAAAGGGCCGTTCATTCTCTGTATTGATGCCTCAGGATCCATGAGTGGTTTTCCCGAGCAGTGTGCCAAAGCCATGGCTTACGCGCTGATGCAAATTGCGTTGGCAGAAGATCGTGATTGTTATGTGATGCTGTTTTCTTCCGAGTTCATTACCTACGAATTGACTCGCCAAGATGGGCTGCGCGAAGCGAGTGATTTCTTAAGTTATTCGTTTCATGGCGGTACAGATTTTGAGCCCGTGATCCTCAAATCGATTGAACTCATGAGCAGTGATAAGTATCGCAATGGCGATTTGGTTGTGATGTCCGATTTCATTGCACCCAAACAAAGTGACGAACTGCTGGCGCAAGTGGCGGAACTTAAAACGCGCAAAAACCGTTTTCATGCCATAAGCCTATCAAAATACGGCAACCCGCAGTTGATGAGTATGTTTGATCACTGCTGGAGCTATCATCCGAGCTTGGTTGGGCGGCTAATGAAGAAGTGGTAACTTGAATGCTTCATACCCAACGACGGGAAGTAGCAGGTCGTCAACGCCACTGCTGCTTCAAATCAGAAGAGAATAGGTTGGTTTGCTTGCGGCGGTCAGTTGAGCAGATTGCGCTAAATCTCAGCAAACGATCCGGCATTTCATTTTTTTGTTTGACTCAGTTCGCATAATCCGTAAAGTACGCAGCGCAAGCAACGAAGCAAATCCTTCGTTTGACTTCAGAGGCGCGTTGGCAGAGTGGCCATGCAGCGGATTGCAAATCCGTGAACCTCGGTTCGACTCCGGGACGCGCCTCCATTTCTTTTGAAGTCATCGCTTAAGCCAGCCAAGTGCTGGTTTTTTTGTGTCTGCGTTTCTTCAATCGAGTCCCCACTCTATATTCTATTTATATCTCATCGCTCCCTACTGAGTATTTCCGGTTTACTTATCACGCTTTATGCATTTGGTTGTGGTTTAACCAGTCGTTTTTGCTATTCTTATGACGTTTTTTTATACAAATAGTCTGTGGTTTTGGTTTTTATACATTTTTATTGCATAAAAATACGTTCGTAGTAGTATGAACGCCAGATGATAATTAATGCAGTATGTCCGCATGAGTATTCGAGTTAAAGGAATTAACAAGTCTTATGGCACCACTCAGGTGCTGCACGACATCCACTTTGAATGTGCGAGTGGTGAAACTTTGGTGTTACTTGGCCCTAGTGGCGCGGGTAAAAGCTCACTGCTGCGTGTGCTCAATCTTCTTGAAACTGCCGATAACGGTCAACTGCATATCGCCAATCAATCGTTTGATTTCTCAACGCATCCGACTGAACAGCAAGGCTTAGCGCTACGTCGCAAAGTGGGCATGGTGTTTCAGCAATACCATTTATGGCCGCATATGACCGTGCTGGAAAATCTGGTGGAAGCCCCCGTGAAAGTCGCAGGTATGGCGAAATCGCAAGCCAAACAGCAAGCCATCGAGATCCTGAAAACGTTGCAACTGGCAGATAAAGCCGATGCGTGGCCGCTACAACTCTCGGGTGGCCAGCAGCAGCGAGTGGCGATTGCGCGTGCACTGATGATGAAGCCGGATGTACTGCTGTTTGATGAGCCGACAGCGGCTCTGGATCCTGAGATCACCAATCAAGTTGTGAAAATTATCAAAGAGTTAAGTGGCACAGGGATCACGCAAGTGGTGGTGACTCATGAAGTCGACTTTGCCAAGAAAATCGCCAGCCATGTGCTCTACCTCGAAAAAGGGCGCATTGTTGAACACGGCACGCACGCCTCCTTTACCCATCCGCAGACTCAGCAGTTTGCCGATTACTTAAAACATTAAGAAGTTACTGATATTAGCCCACAGATTCTGGCCAGTGATGCGCCAGATTTCGCAGAACACATGGAGTATTGCAATGAAAAAGATCCTACTCGCGTCTTTGATTGGTTTGGTTTCTGCTAGCGCAGCTGCGCAACAAGAGATCAAGTTTGTGATGGAAGCGACTTACGCGCCGTTCGAATACATGGATGAGAACAACCAAATCCAAGGTTTTGATGTGGATTTAGCCAATGCGCTGTGTAAGCAACTTGAAGCGAAATGTAGCTTCCACAACCAAGCGTTTGACAGCTTGATCCCAGCACTGAAATTCAAACGTTATGATGCCGCCATTTCGGCAATGGACATCACCGAAGCGCGTTTAGAGCAGGTAAATTTCTCCAATCCGTACTACGACAACTCAGCCGCCTTCGTTTCTCTGGCGGGCAAAGTGGCGGATCAAGCGGCGCTGAAAGGCAAACGTGTTGGTGTGCAAAATGGCTCGACTCACCAAAGTTTCCTACTTGAGCAACTGTCGGACGTGGTCGCGGTGCCATACTCAAGCTACCAAGATGCGTTCATCGATATGAAAAATGGCCGTATTGATTCGGTATTCGGTGACACGGCCGTTGTCGCGGAGTGGTTTAAGGGGGATAACAACCTCGCTTACGTCGGTGAGCGTGTCACGAATGCACAGTACTTCGGTAATGGCTTTGGTATTGCGGTGAATAAAGATAACCAAGCGCTGCTTGATCAACTTAACGCAGCGTTGGAAGCCGTGAAAGAAAATGGCGAATACGCCGCGATCTTCAATAAGTACTTCGGAAACTAAGATGGTGTTAACGGGCTACTCTTTATCACTGGTACAAGCAAGCTGGATGACGCTACAAATTGCGTTGGCCAGCTTGCTGGTCGGTTTACTGTTGGCACTGGTGTTTGCTGGCGGTGAAATGGCAAAACTGAAATTGATCAAATGGCCAACCACCTTGTTGGTCACCGTGATCCGCGGTTTGCCTGAGCTTTTGGTGGTGCTGTTTATCTACTTTGGCTCGACCCAAGTGCTGTTTTTCATCACTGGTGAATTTATTGAGATCAGCCCGTTTATCTCTGGTGTGATTGCGCTCTCGCTGATTTTTGCTTCGTACGCTTCGCAGACGTTGCGCGGTGCACTCAAAGCCGTGGGCAGAGGACAGCGTGAAGCGGCCAGCGCGTTAGGGATTCCGCCTAGCCATGCATTTATTCGTATTGTGCTGCCGCAAGCGGTACGCCACGCACTTCCCGGTTTAATGAACCAATGGCTAGTATTACTTAAAGATACGGCGTTAGTTTCTTTGATTGGGGTGACGGATCTACTGAAACAAGCGCAGCTCACTTCCGCGGCCACCCATGAAGCCTTTACGTGGTATGCAACAGCGGCGGTGGTGTATCTGGTGATCACATTGATCACACAACGCGTCGTAAAAGTCATAGATAACAAGTTTTCGATACAAGGCATGAGCCATAGCCAAGGAGCCAGTGCATGAAAGAGCAACACCTATGGCAACTGCTTGAAGGCTTAGGCACCAGTTTGCAACTGACGGCAGCTTCGCTGCTGGTGGGTTGCATATTGTCACTCTTGATGACCGTAAGCTTAGTGATGCGCACGCCCGTCGTGCATTGGTTTAGCCGTGCGGTGATCACCTTGTTTACCGGCACTCCGCTGCTGGTGCAAATTTTCTTGGTGTATTACGGCCCTGGACAGTTTGAATGGATCCGCGAAAGCGTACTTTGGGTATGGCTCAGCCAACCTTGGTTTTGCGCTATGCTGGCTTTGGCGCTCAACACTGCGGCGTACAGCACGCAACTGTTTAAAGGCGCATTTAACGCCATTCCTAGCGGACAGTGGCAAGCGTGCCGCGCGTTAGGCATGAATAAAATCGCTACGCTGCGAGTACTGCTGCCTTATGCATTACGCAGAGCTGTGCCTGCTTATTCCAACGAAGTGATTCTTGTCTTTAAAGGCACTTCGCTGGCCAGCACGATCACCATTATGGATTTGATGGGCTACGCGCAGCGCATCAACGCCCAAACCTACGATACGTTGACAGTCTTTGGGATTGCCGGGGCATTTTACCTTGCAGTGAACGGCATTCTGACCCTGATCTTCCGCCAAATCGAGAAAAAAGCGTTAGCGTTTGAGGCGTATTAGGCTCACTCGCCAGTTCACGCCTCTGGCTTAATTATTGATTCACATCACATCATCAGGGTTGCGTATAGTGCGCAACCCACTCTTTTAATTGCTGGCTGACGTCGGCAAAACGCTGCGGCAAATCGCGCTGCCTTTTCTTAACCAAATACAGCGTTTCCGTTACCGGAGCTGGGTTTTCAAAAACGCTGATCTGCTCGCGTAACGGGAAGTTTTCCACGGCAGATTTGGGCAAAACGGTAAACCCCAAGCCTTTCGCGACAGGCAACAAAATTTGCTGAATTTGGTTCACATAGCCCGATCGAGGAAAACTTTCGCTATTCAGCACCGTTAATGTAAGGTTGGTACTTTTGGCGAGATAGAGCGAAAAATAGTGATCGATATCAGGGTGCCCAATAAGTCCTAGCTGAAGTAGGTGATCTGCGAGTTGGTCAGGCTCTGTTGGGTGATCATGAGGTAGAACAAGGTATAGCGGCTCTTCCCCTAACACCTCACTTTCAAATACACCTTGGCTGGGTTGTGAGGTCACAATCCCTACATCAACATCTCCCTCTTTGATGGCTTTAAGAATCGTGTGATTGGGTGCCGCTTCAAGCTCGATGCACAGCTTAGGATGCAGCTGTTGTAGCGCTAACAGTGGAGGGTAAATCACCAGCGAGAGCGAGCCAGAGCACGCAATTCGATAACGGCCAGCAAACGGCTCAGTTTCGTGGATCTGTTCTAAGAGCCTGCGCTCGTTTTTTGCAAGTTGTGTGGCGTATTCATACACCATGCGTCCCTGGTCGGTGAGTTCAAAACTTTTGTTGATACGATGAATGAGCGGATGTTGACACGCCTCTTCTAACTTTCGGATGTGTTGACTCACGCCCGGCTGAGTCATAAACAGCTTTTCGGCGGTTTTAGTAAAGTGACCAGTATCGACCAAGGTTTTGAATGTCTGTAGCCAGATTGGGTTGAGCATGATTTTTGATAACAAATTATTATTGAAACAATGATAAACGATAATTTTTATTCTGTTCAACGCCGATTTATTCTTTCGATACCAAAGCTACTTGAAGTTACAGCCCACACCTTTGCTGCTTCAAGTAGGCCGTGTACATCTACTTTTGTTTTGAATCGTAAAGAGAGAATCATAATGAGCACATACCCACGTTCGTTTTCCCATATTGGAATTTCAGTACCGGATTTAGAAGCAGCGGTGAAGTTCTATACCGAAGTCCTTGGCTGGTATCTGATTATGCCGCCGACTGACATTGTGGAAGATGACTCCGCGATTGGTGAAATGTGTACTGATGTGTTTGGTCAAGGGTGGGAGCGATTTCGTATTGCGCATCTCTCAACCGGAGATCGCATTGGCGTAGAGCTGTTTGAGTTTAAAAACCAACAAAATCCTGAGAACAATTTTGAATATTGGAAAACCGGGATTTTCCATTTCTGTGTGCAAGATCCTGATGTCGAAGGGCTCGCGGAGAAAATCGTCGCCGCAGGTGGCAAAAAGCGTATGCCAGCGCCACGTTTCTACTTTCCCGGTGAAAAACCGTACCGCATGATTTATATGGAAGATCCGTTTGGCAATATTTTGGAAATTTATAGCCATAGTTATGAGCTGCATTATGCTGCCGGAGCCTATGCATAATTCATTTTTTGAGGAGCTTGGTGAACTCAAGCTCCTTGATACTGCTTGTAAAAACATCGGCTTGAGTGCATTTTGCTCCCTGTGGCTGAAATCTTGCGCAGTCAGACTTGATTGCTGAAATTTCTTATTGACCAGAAATCTCAATCCGTTAAAGTACGCCTCGTTCTCACGGCAAAGCTCGTTAGAATAGATGGTGTCTTCCATCGCAGTATGCGTTGCCCTGGTGGTGAAATCGGTAGACACAAGGGATTTAAAATCCCTCGACTTTCGAGTCGTGCCGGTTCAAGTCCGGCCCGGGGCACCATCATCCTCAAAGACACATCACTTAGGCGCGTTGGCAGAGTGGCCATGCAGCGGATTGCAAATCCGTGAACCTCGGTTCGACTCCGGGACGCGCCTCCATTATTTTCTCTCTTGTTGATACAAAACTCTTTCTAGCGTTCATCAAAAAAATCTTTATTGCGGATGTATTTACTCATCAAGTGATAAGAAAACGGTCTAATTAACCAACTGATGATCGAACGCCCTAAACGCTCCCATGTCGGTGTGTTTTCGTAAATTCTGCCGTTATACAGCCAGAGTAATTTTCCGGCATGCCAGTACAGAAATGGCACGGGCGGCATGAAGGTTACGATGTCCAGATCGCAGCAAATGCGATAGGTTTTATGAGCCAGCCCATAGTATTTCGGAAAGCGCCAATCCCCGATCGCAGGTTGACCAAAAGTGACGACTCGCTTGATCGTGCGTGGATATTTTCGCTCAAAATAGTCCGCAAACACGCAGCCAATCGCGCCGCCGGAAGAATGCCCAGTGATTGCAATGCGTTTGCCTTGTTCAATCAGCGGCAGTAGGGTCTGTTCCAGTTTCTCAATTACTGTCATGCCAAGCGTATCTTGGTTGCGGCTCGGTTGGCTCTCTTGATGCAGTAAGTGATAAAAACCAGCATGAATGCGGTATTGCAGTCCTAAATGGCGGCAACTGCGTGTCCAAACCGCGAAGTTGAGTAGCCAGTCGGTGAGGCTGTGTGAGCCTTTAATCACAACGACTACCTCATCGCTCGCTCGGCTCCACAATACTCGGATCATGATTTTGCCAAACTGATTGGTGATCACACGCTGTCCGTTAGGATCAAATCCGTAACGAGTCTGCTTAAAAATGCGCGGATAAGCGAGGTTGCACAAAACGGCGTAGCGTTCGTATTGGTAGCGTTTGAGTGGTTTCACAGTGACATCAATGATTCGGTTTATGATGACTGTATGGGGCAAATATGAAGCTTAGATTAAGCTTGGGTCGGAAAAGCAAGTTTCTCTCCCTCACGCTGAGTGATAGAAACTTGCCCTAAAAGAAGGTTACTCGCCCGCCACCCATTGGCGTTTGGTTTTGACGCTTTTGATCAGCATATACAAACAAGTCGCGAGTAGGATGGCAAACAAGTAAGCCATCAAGCCGTGGCGATCTTGCATAAAGCAATCGGCCAATACCGGACCAACCACCGAGCCTACGCTGTAGCTGAGCAGCATCACTTGGGTTGCAGAAACAATGTAGCTCGCATCCAATTTGTCGCAGCCTAAATTAATCGCGATTGGGTAGAGGGCGAAGGTCGCCATGCCTAAAATAAATAGGCTAACGCCCAGTACGAGCAGCGAATCATCAAACACGGTCAGCGTGATGGCTGCCGTGCCAAGTAAGCAGAACAGCGCCATCTGCAGAGTGCGACCTAAAAATTTAGACAGCCAAGGCACCAGAGGTTGAACCGCCATGCCGCCTAAAATCACCAGTGCCATTAAGTTACCCAGATCGGTGTGGCTAATGCCACGGTTGGCAAGTTCTACCGGCATCAAACCGTAAATTGCTCCTAATGTCAGGCCCGAAACGAGGCAGCCGATCATCGCCGCTTTACTGAGCTTGAAAATCTGACGCAACGAAAGTGAGCTAGCTTGCTGCGTGGAAGGCTGATCCGAATCGACGTACATCAGCACTATGGAAGCAATCAAAAGTAGTGTGGTGATCGCAATAAAAGGCACGGCACCTGCCACACCCAGTTGGCCAATTGCCATTTGTCCGAGTGCCGTACCGCCATAGAGTGACACCATGTAAATGCCAAGACGCTTCGCGCGACCTTGTTCATCGCCATGCAGTAACCAAGATTCCACCACCACAAAAATACCGGCCACGGCGATACCTGCGACCAAACGTGCCAAAAGCCAAACACTGGCGTAGGGCAATAGCGGCATAACCACAATCGACAGTTGCAGTAAGCTCAAGCACCATACAAAGGCTTTACGGTGGCCTAAACGATTAACGAAAGGCTCTGCAACCAGCGCGCCCGCTAATAATCCGGCATAAAAAACGCTTGCCAGCCAACTGGCCAAATCAGATTCGAGTTGGTAATGCGGCAGCATTAAAGGCACTAGGCTCATTAAGTAGCCTGCGGCAATCGCATACAGAGTTAACGCAATAACAGGCACCGCAATGCGGTTTGGTGCAGAAGAATGGATTTCCACAGCAGGCCTCGGGAACAGCAGAAGGAACAGTTGGCGCGAATATGGGACGAATAATGCGCAGAGTAAAACGAAAAAAAACGTTCTTGACGATAAACTTTGCTTGTTGAGGAGAAGGGCGGGGAAAGTGCCAGTTAAGTTGGCATAATTTTATCGAAAATGCCAACTTAATTGTGGATAGTAAGATGCGATTATTTAGTCAGCGCTTGGTTTAACCATTGGTCAAATTGAGATTTTGGCAGTGCACCATTGATCATGTCGATGCGTTGGCCATTTTTGAACACCATAATGGTGGGAATACTGCGAATTTGAAAATGTGCAGCAAGATTTTGCTGCGCTTCAGTATCAATTTTCACGCATCGGATCTGGCCTTTACGCTCGGCGGCAACATCACTAAAAATCGGTGCGAAGCCGACACAAGGGTTACACCATGGTGCCCAAAAATCGACGACGACAGGTTTGTCGCTTTGCAGCAGCGCGGAAAAATTGGCTTCGGTACCTTCAATTGGCGCGCCATCGAGTAGTGCACTTTGGCATTTGCCACAATTTGGGCTTTCGGTAATCCGCTCTTCTGGCACACGGTTAAGGCTGTGGCAAGATGGGCAGCGGGTATTGAATGTTGACATGACTTCCTCTCTTTATTTTGCGCTTTCGTCACCAGTTTAAGCTCAATGGTTAACCATGGTTCGAAAATCGGCGTATACTTCTGCCCATTGCCGACAATGGCGACGGGCGTTGCTCAATATCTTGGGGCGCTCCGCCAAATTACAATAAGCAGCATAGACGGAATTTTTATGACTCAATGTTATGCCGAAATCACCGGGTGGGGTAAATGTCTGCCACCTGCGACGCTCTCCAATCACGATTTGAGCACCTTTCTTGATACTTCCGATGAGTGGATTCAATCACGTACTGGGATTGAACAGCGTCGGATCAGCCACGTGAATACTTCCGATCTCGCTACCGTTGCCGCTCAGCATGCCATTGCCTGTGCGGGCGTCAGCGTTGAAGAGATAGACCTGATTATTGTGGCAACCTGTTCACCGGATTCGTTAATTCCCAATATTGCTTCAAGAGTGCAGCAAAATTTAGGCATTCCTTCTGCTGCCGCCTTTGATCTCAACGCCGCCTGTACCGGTTTCCTCTATGGCTTAGAAACCGCGACACGCTTGATGCAAGCGAGCCATTATCGTCATGCTTTGGTGATTGGTGCTGAGCGCCTCTCTTTCTATCTGGACTGGACGAAGCGTGACACTGCTGTGCTGTTTGGAGATGGCGCAGGTGCTGTGGTATTGAGCAAGACCGAACAAAAAGTGGGCTTGCAAGATGCGCAAATTGGCTGTGATGCCCAAGGGCGAGATATTTTAGCGGTACCTAAGTTTGGAACCGCGATGGATCGTTTTGATGCAGACAATGGTTACTGGGCGTTTGATTTCGTGGGTAAAGAGATCTTTAAACGAGCGGTACGTGGCATGGGGGCTGCGGCGCAGCAAGTGTTGGCGCGTAGCGGTTTATCGACCGAAGAAATCGATGTGGTGATCCCGCATCAAGCCAATATCCGCATTATTCAAACCCTGTGTGATTTGGCGGGCATCGCGCAAGACAAAGCCTTTGTCAATATTCATCGCTACGGTAATACCTCCGCGGCTACGGTGCCGATTGCCCTATGCGAAGCGTTAGAGCAAGGTAAAATCAAACCTCATGATGATCTGTTGGTCGCCGCTTTTGGCGCAGGGCTAACGTGGGGTGCGGGTCATATTCGCTGGGGTGAGCGGATAACGCCTCTGGGTAAAAGCGATGCGCAATTGCCTTCTTGTGATCACACTGCGTTAGATCTGTTGAGCAAGGCTATTGAGCACTGCAAGCGTCATCAATCAGAATGATTTTCTGAATGTTGGAATAACAATAGGGCAAGTTTTACTTGCCCTATTTACTGTCATCCCTAAACCACAGCTTTCAGCAGTGGTGATTGTTTAATATTTCCGTCCAGCTTTTGGCTTCTAGTAGGAAGTGGCTATTCACGCTCAAGCACTAGGCTCATCGATTAGCGCCATCGCCAGTAAACTCACCGGATGAATGGTTTCCAAATGCGCGTTTTCTTCGATTTGCCACTTACAGGTTTCACAATCCGTCACCGCATAATCGGCATCAGAGGTTTGAATCGCATCAAACAGATGCGAACCAATTTTCTTCGATACCTCGTAGTTCTCTTCTTTAAAACCATAGGTTCCGGCTAGGCCACAACACTCACTGTCGAGCACCACCAGCTCTAAGCCGGGGACCATTTTCAGCAGCTCAATCGTAAACATCACATTACCACTGCGCTCTAAATGGCAAGGCGTGTGGTAAACCACTTTTTTGTGCACGGGTTTCATCTTCGGCGCGTTACCGCTCATAAACTCTTTGAGCAGAAAACGCGTGACGTAATGGATTTGATCCACCACTTGGCTGTTATCTACCCCTAGTACATGCGGGTATTCTTGCTGCAAGGTAAACGAGCAGGTGGAAGAGGTGGAAAGCACCGGCGCATGGTAATCATTGACCATAGCCGTAAGGTGTTTGACGTTGTGCAGCGCGTTTTTACGCGCTTTGTTGTGAAAACCGTTGGCGATCAGGGGCACACCGCAACATTTTTCGCTATCAAGCAAACGCACGCCTATGTTCATCGCGTTCATCACTCGCACAAAGTCTTTACCGAGTTGCGGGTGGTTGTAGTTCACGTAGCAGCCGTGGAAATAAGCCACTTGCCTTTGGTAGAGCGGCTGGCTGGTGCAGTTTTGTTTAAACCAACGGCGGAACGTGCCGTGCGAATATTTGGGTAAGGTTTTATGGTCATGCACGCCAATGGTTTTGTGCATCAGCTTTTTCACCAATGGCAACGAGGTTGCGGCGTTGACGAGTGGTGCAAACGGCGTGGCGATCGAGCCAAATAAGTCGGTGTGGCTGAGTACAAAATCACGCACCAATTTAGGGTTGAGTGGCTTTTTGCCGTATTTGCCACGCGCCACGGCGATCATATCGCCAATTTTGACGCCTGAAGGGCAGGCGGTTTCACAGCGTTTGCAGTTGGTACACAGCTTGAGCGCGTCATCATAATATTCGGCACTTTTGATCCGTAAACGCTCACCATCTGGGCCACACTGTTTAGGACCCGGATAGTTGGGGTTGGCTTTGGCAACGGGGCAATACACAGTGCACACCGTGCATTTGATGCATTGATCAAAGGTGGTATTTTGCGGTGCAGAGTGAATAAAGGCATGGTTCATAGCAGCACCTCCGGTTGTTTGGTTTGCGCATAAGTCGCAAGGATCTGTTCTACGGCATGATAAGCGGTTGCAATCGCTACGCCTCCGCCACAGCCTTCAAACACGGGGTCGTACCCACTGAGCATTGCGCCGCAACACCAAAGATTGTCAATGGTTTTGCCTTGGCGTGACGGATGCAAATTGGCATCGGTAGTGACGCCGAAAGTCATAAACGGGTGTGATTGTGCGGCGATAAATTGGGCATGTCGCCACTGAGCGCGGTCAGGGTTTTGCTGGACGTCCAGCGCAAAGATCGGCTCTTGAATCGCATGTTGTGAGGCTTGTAATCCTTGGCTGAAGTAACTGCCGGTCGCCATCACATAGTGTTCGGCACTGATTGGGAAATCGCGCAGATTTTGAGTATGAATAGCAGTGAGGCGAGAGCCTGCAAAATTGCCACCAATCACTTTGTCTCCCTTGAGTTGCACGCCGCCACCTTGGATGAAACTACGATGCAGTGCTTCTTCAATGCGGATCCCGAGCAGTGATGGGGGCATAGTCGGCACTTCATGAAAGCGCAGTTGGGTTACCTGTTGGAGTTTGCTCATCAAATGCAAACCATCACCGTTGCCCATGATGGCAGGCATGATCACCAGATCATCAGGACGCGCAACGCGCATCAGCTGATCGCACAATGCATTCCACGCCGATTCTTGGCGCAGCAAACGCGCAATATCAATCGAGCGCAGCTCGTTAGGATTACGTCTGAACCCTTCAAAGCCGGGGATAGAAACATTCACCGTGAGCATCGGCGTGTTAGCAAGCTCAGGGCGCTGAGCGAGGTTATCACGCAGCATCGCAGGTTGAAAATCGCGATAGCCGTCAATCGCAACAATCATGATGCGTGAAAAGTCGGCATTACCACGATAAGGGTAAACAAAAGGCTGCGACAGCCAAGTATTTTTTAGGGTGCCAAGTGGGGTAATGCGCCAGTGGTTGGCCCCATCGGGTTCGTGATGCAAAGGGACGTGCGCACTGTCTAAAGTACGTTTGAACCACATCAAACCTTTTTCGCTGTTTTTGCGTCCGACTTTGCTGTAAGGATGCTCTGGTGCTTGCTGTTGTAAAGCTGAAAGTGCGTCAAACGGCTGATTCACTACGCTGCCATCCGGCAAACGGCCAAGCACATCAATCGAGCCGGAAGAAAAATGCAGCGCACTTTGCCCTTGGTTGATTAACACCACTTTTTTTCCGGCTTGCAGTGCGCGCAGGGCGGCGCTGTATCCGGCAATTCCGCCACCGATGACGGCCACATCATAATGCATCATTGTTGTTTCTCCGTGGCTGAGTCGAAGGAAGGTAAATCGCTTGCACCGAGCAAGCCTTCGTAAATCCAGTAGCTAAACTCTGCTTCGCGTAGCGCATCTCCCCAGAAAATCGGTTTGATGCCTTTCCAGCGCTCTTCCAGAAAATCGACCAACAAATGGCTCGATTGGCAACCAGAAACTTGCCCGTATTCACTAAACAGACTGGCTGCGCGATAGCTGCACAGCTCGCCCTGACAAGGCCCCATACCCAAACGAGTACGGCGTCGTAGGTCGACCAAATTATTCACATCCAACTGCTTGATGGCATACTCAATTTCACCGGCGGTGACCATTTCGCACTCGCAGATCACCGCTTGGCTTTTCGCATCGTCGGCTAAAAAGTTCGCGGCACGTTCACCGTGGCGATAAATGGCGGATTCATAAACCGGTTTGGCGATACTGGCAGTCTTTTTGAGTGCTTTTGGTGCTTGCTGAGAGCCTGGTAAAGGGCGCAGATGCGTTTGGCAGCTTTGGGTATTGCCAAGTTTCTTGGCGACCAGATCGGTGGCCCACTCGGCCATCAAACGATAAGTCATCAGTTTGCCACCGGTAATGGTGGTGAAGCCTTTCAAGCCGTCACGCTGCTCGTGATCCAGCAAAACAATGCCACGACTGATATTACGGCCACTGCCATCATCGTCCACTGCGACCAGTGGTCGAACGCCCGCATAAGCGCGCAATACGCGAGTGTTGGCCATAATGGGGGCAAGTTTGGCGCCCTCGGCGAGCAAAATATCCACTTCTCGTTCAGTGACATGCAGATTATCGATCTGGTCATAATCAATGTGCTCGGAAGTGGTACCAATCAGCGAAATGGTATCGCCGGGAACCAAAATGTCCGCGTCGGATGGCTTACGGCAGCGGTTGATCACCAGATTATTAATGCGGTAATCCAAGATCAGCAGCGAGCCTTTGGCTGGGAACATCTTGATGTTGAGATCCGCGTATTCGCAGATGTTTTGTCCCCAAATACCTGCCGCATTAATCACTTGCTGGGCGAAAATATCAAACTTAGCGCCACTGCCTAAATGTTGGCAACGCACGCCAAGCACGGTATCTCCCTCACGGATCAACTGGGTCACAATAGTGCGGTTAAACATTCGCGCGCCATGCTCTTTGGCATCCAGCACATTGGCCGCACATAGGCGAAAAGGGTCGAGCGTACCGTCAGGCACTTTCACCGCGCCAATCAAAGCAGGGTTGACATTCGGCTCAAGTAACAAGGCTTCTTTAGGTGTTAAGCGCTGCGTTTCAATCCCTGCATCACTGCAGGCGTGAATAAACGACTCCTGAAAGCCTAAATCATCTTCTGGCAGAGTGATAAACAAACCATCGGTGGCTTCAACGCAGCGGCGCGCGATGGATTTCAGAATTTTGTTCTCTTGGATACACTCGCGTGCCGACTCAGAGTCAGTGACCGCGTAACGAGCGCCGGAGTGCAGCAAACCATGATTGCGACCTGTGGTGCCCGCGGCAATGTCATCTTTTTCAACCAGAATACAGCGCAATCCGCGCAATGCGCAGTCGCGCAAGATTCCGGTTCCTGTTGCGCCGCCGCCAATGATGACCACGTCGGTTTCCATTCTTTGATAAGCCGTCATGAGCTCAACCTTATGCAATCAAAACACATACGGTTAGTGTGCCATTATTTTCATTTCATGTTCGTTGTTTTGCTCACAAAAGCGCGAACGAGCATTAAATGGCGGATGGAAGTGGATGGAATCTTTCAGTGGCGTAATTTTATGCGATTCACTTATTGATGATTAACACTGTTCGTAACATGTATGACACATTTAATGTTCGTTTGAGTGAATATGTTCGTGACTTAATAAGGGAATATCTGTCGATTTTTCAGCGCGATCGTGCGTTAAATCTGGCTTGTACTCATGATTTAGTGATTGCTAAACCAAAAGATTAGCCATTTTCAGACATCGGAGAAGAGAGAGAAAAAAGATGCGTTGTTTAACAAAAAACGAATTTGTTAATAACAAAATTGTGCTCGAACACTCATTAATTGCGGTCGTTTGTTTTCGAGGTGATATTTTTGTGCCAGATTCACCGCGAACAGTGAGATTGTTCATCCAATAACGGCTATTTCATGATGCGATTAGAGCCGACGGGTGTAGGCGGCGACCACAATATAAACCGAAAAATAGTGAGACTGCAGATATTTATGCTGACTTTCTAAGTATAACGGGTGTGGATGGCTGTTCGATACGGCTCTGGTAGCAAGATAACAAAAAGGACTCTGAACTATGAACCAAACAAAGCAACATACTCTGCTCGGGCAGTGTATCGCCGAGTTTATCGGTACAGGATTACTGATTTTCTTCGGCGTCGGCTGCGTGGCCGCACTCGTTTTAGCAGGTGCTCAATTCGGACAATGGGAAATCAGCATTGTCTGGGGTTTTGGCGTATCGATTGCCATTTATTGTACGGCTGGGGTTTCTGGCGCGCACATTAACCCTGCCGTCACTATCGCTCTGGCCGCTTTCCACGGTTTTGATAAAGCGAAAGTGCTACCTTACATCGTTTCACAAGTGGCTGGTGCGTTTTGTGCGGCGGCACTGGTCTACAGCTTGTACAGCAATCTTTTTACCGATTACGAAATCGCCCACAATTTTGTACGTAGCAGCCAAGAAGCCTTAGCGACAGCGGGGATCTTCTCAACTTATCCGCATGCTTCTCTCTCTTTTATGGGAGCCATGGCCGTTGAGTTCACCATTACAGCGGTACTGATGTTCGCGATTTTGGCGTTGGGTGATGAAAACAATGGCGCGCATCGCAATGCGATGAACCCCTTGCTAATCGGTATTTTGATTGCGGTGATTGGTGGCTCATTAGGCCCATTGACGGGCTTTGCCATGAACCCTGCGCGTGATTTCGGTCCTAAACTGTTTGCCTACTTCGCGGGATGGGATTATGCCCTAACTGGCGCAAAAGAGATCCCTTACTTCATCGTACCGATTGTGGCTCCGATTCTGGGCGCATGTTTTGGCGCGTGGGCATATCCAAAGTTTATCGCGGCTTATCTGCCAAAAACGGGGACGGGTTGCACTATTCCGAACCAATGTGACACGGCAGAAGAGAGTGAAGAAGCGCGCGCATAGCGGGTATAAACTTAAAAAAGTATATTCAATAACAATAGAGACTACCCCAGCACTTCGGTGTGATCGCCATGCGGCTTAAGTTCGCCATGCTGGGGTAAAGCAAGAACGTGAAACCATAAGGAATAGAACATGACTGAGCAAAAATACGTCGTCGCTCTCGATCAAGGTACTACCAGCTCTCGCGCCGTGGTGTTAGACCATGATGCGAATATCGTGAGCGTTTCTCAGCGTGAGTTTACCCAAATCTACCCACAAGCCGGGTGGGTGGAACACGATCCAATGGAAATCTACGCTACGCAAAGCTCAACATTGGTTGAAGCGCTAGGTAAAGCGGGCATTCGCAGTGATGAAGTTGCGGCCATCGGTATTACCAACCAACGTGAAACCACGGTGGTGTGGAATAAAGAGACGGGTAAGCCTGTCTACAATGCGATTGTTTGGCAATGTCGCCGTACTGCTGCCATTTGTGAAGAGCTGAAAGAGCGCGGTTTAGAAAGTTACATTCGTGACAATACCGGTTTGGTGCTCGACCCTTACTTCTCAGGTACCAAAATTAAATGGATTCTGGACAATGTAGAAGGCGCACGCGAGCAAGCTGAAGCAGGACAACTGCTGTTTGGTACGGTTGATACATGGCTAGTGTGGAAAATGACACAAGGCCGTGTGCATGTGACCGATTACACCAACGCATCCCGTACTATGCTGTTCAACATCAACACCTTGCAGTGGGATGAAAAGATCCTCGCCGAATTTAATATCCCGCTCTCCATGATGCCGGAAGTGAAAAAATCGTCTGAAGTGTACGGTCAAACCAACATCGGTGGTAAAGGCGGTACGCGTATTCCAATCGCGGGGATTGCCGGTGACCAACAAGCGGCGCTGTACGGCCAAATGTGTGTGCAAGCGGGACAAGCGAAAAACACCTACGGTACGGGTTGCTTCTTGCTGATGAACACGGGACAGGAAAAAGTGACCTCGCACAACGGCTTGCTGACCACGCTAGCGTGTGGCCCACGCGGTGAACCAGCTTATGCACTGGAAGGGGCGGTGTTTATGGGCGGTGCATCCATTCAATGGCTGCGTGATGAGCTGAAACTGATTTCCGATGCTCGCGACTCAGAGTACTTCGCCACCAAAGTGGATACCTCCAATGGGGTGTATGTGGTGCCAGCCTTTACGGGTTTAGGCGCTCCGTACTGGGATGCGTATGCGCGTGGCACAATTGTCGGCTTAACCCGTGGTGTGAACTCAAACCACATTATTCGCGCAACGCTGGAAAGTATCGCTTACCAAACGCGTGATGTGTTGGATGCGATGCAAGCCGATTCTGGCATCAAGCTTTCTGCGCTGCGTGTCGATGGTGGTGCGGTCGCCAACAACTTCCTGATGCAGTTCCAAGCAGATGTATTGGATACCGAAGTGCATCGTCCGAAAGTCACGGAAGTCACCGCGTTAGGCGCCGCTTACCTCGCCGGTCTGGCCGTTGGTTTCTGGGATGGTTTGGAAGAGCTGCAAGGCAAAGCGGAAATCGATCGCAGCTTTAAACCGCATCATGATGAAGAGAAGCGTCAACGCCGTTATAAAGGTTGGAAGCGTGCGGTGAAATGTGCCCAAGCGTGGGCAGTACTGCACAACGAAGAAGAGTAATTTTTCTCTCTCCATAAAATTTTTCTTTCTCCATAACAATAATGCCCGGGTTAAACCGGGCATTATTTTTTCAGGGAGAACTAAGCCGCGCTCGAAGACGCGTCAGGCTTTTTTTCCTGTTGCATTTTCACCAAAAAGTAGACGTTGACGCAGGCAATAAAGCCGTTAGTCACGACGACAGGCCAAGCATCAATCATCAAACCGTATGCAGTAAACAGTGCACAACCAATAAAATTCAGTACACGCAGTCTGACGATGTCTTTCATTGTCAATGATACCGCCACCATGATCGATGCCGCGTATCCTAAAATTTCAACCATACTCATATCCATTATTTGACCCTCGTTAATAGTGTGGACAGTGTCAGTGTCGTGCCAATCTTCTCATCGTGAGAGTAGTGAGGAAGCTCCATGCCTCGAATGGTTTCTTGGTGAATTTGCCATGGGTTGAGTATGGCTAAACCATCAAGAAAAGAGGCCGCTCTATCGTTATTTTAGTCAAACCTGCGATTTTCAGGGCACTCTGTTGATTCACTAATGACACTATAGCAATGGAAAATATGTGACGAAAGGCTCGGAATTTTGTTCGGTGAAGGTTAGCGATTACGCAAACGTTTAATGTCGATCACGTTCAGTTTTTGCAAGGCAGACATTGATAGAAACGTTAACGCTTTTGCCTTAATTCGAATGAGAGAAACGGATTGGCGCGCTAAATAAAACCCACCTTGCGGTGGGTCTGGAATCATTAGGCTTTTTTGCCTTGAGTCATCTGCTTATCGTGCTCAGTTAAGTCTTTGATACGACGGCTGATATCACGGCGCTCTTTAGAAATTTCCGCGCTCTTGATGATGTGGTCATCGACACGATCTTCGTAGTCAGACTTCATGTTTTTGATGATGCCGAGAATCTCTTCGTGGCTCATGTTTGGCTTGATGTAGTCAAGCAGGTTTACCAGCAGTTCAACACGTTTACGGTTATCACGCACTTTTTTCTCGTTATCATCGAGTTCGCGTTGAAGTTTATTTTTGCGACGAGCCAAGCTCACAATTTCAAATACGCTGTTCATAGGTTCCTTTTCCTACTTTTAATGCAACTGCGAAGATTAAAACACAACAATTCTTTTCATAACAGACTTAAGATCAATATGCGGCTTATCTTGACCAATAAATCGCCATTCAAAGCGCGAGCCAATTGTACATCAGAAATAATGCGCTATATCATGTGCGCCATTCATGAAGACATGATGAGCAACCATGCGTAATTCTGAGATTTTGGTTCCCACACCGCCGCTGCAAACTGAGCTTGATGCTGTCGCAATCAAACTGCGAGAGGCTTACATTAAAGAGCGTCAGCAGCTTGAGTTGACCGAAATTGAATTAAACCGCGCCAGAATCATTATGATTGATGAGAATGGCAAAATGATTCGGTTACCTCTGTTAACTGAGCATTAAATACCGACTGCGGGTTCGCCCGCCAGCAGAAGGACAGCACGATGAATATTCAACTCTCCCCACTCGAAGCCCGTGTAATTGGCTGTTTAATTGAAAAAGAAGTCACCACGCCCGATCACTATCCACTGACACTCAATAGCTTAACCACCGCCTGTAACCAAAAAAGCAATCGCGAACCGGTACTCAACTTGAGTGAAGCGGAAGTGCAAGATACGGTGGAAGGGTTAATCGCTCGTCGCCTTGTAAGCGATGAAAGCAGCTTTAATAGCCGTACCAGCAAATACCAACACCGCTTCTGTAATACAGAGTTTGGCGATCTCAAACTCAATCAACAAGAACTCGGACTCATCTGCTGCTTATTGCTGCGCGGTGCGCAAACCCCCGGAGAGCTGCGCACGCGAACCAATCGACTCTGTACATTTACCGATGTGAAAGAGACTGAAGCGGTACTTGAGCGCTTAGCGAATCGTGACTCAGGTGCGCTGGTGGTGAAATTGCCGCGCGAACCGGGTAAGCGTGAGTCCCGCTACCATCATCTGTTTTGCGGTGAAGTGGATATGGCGGCTTTTGCCACGAGCTCAGACAATGAAGCGAACGCCTCTTCTCAATACGCTGAACTAGAACAAGAAGTGGCAGCCCTGCGTGAAGAAGTGGCCGAGCTGCGCGCACTGATTGAACAGCACCTTAGCTAATAGAAAATAATGGCTAATGGAAAACTTGGCTGAGTTACCTTCACCTTGGTTTGTTTATCTGGTGCGTTGTGCAAATAACGCACTCTATTGTGGCATCACTACCGATGTATCGCGCCGCTTTGCCCAACATCAAAAGGGCAGGGGGGCGAAAGCGCTGCGTGGCAAAGGCCCACTAGAACTGGTGTGGTCATTGCCCGTTGCTGATGGCAAAAGTGCGGCATTGAAGCTCGAATACCGAATTAAAGCGCTCTCCAAATCCCAGAAAGAAGCGTTGGTGGCGGGGATGGCGCGAATTGATCAACTGGAGATTATTTTTCAGTGAACGTGCCCAATTAGTGAGTCATGTCACTCTATTTTCTGGGAAAAAATCATTCATGTATTAACCTTGTGTATGGGATAACCCAAAATGAGGTTGGTAACGGAATGAATATTCAAACAAAAAGTACTTTAGCAGTGGTCATGGCAATGGCCTTCTCTTCTTCGGCATTCGCTTCTAATTTGTTGATGGATGCTCGCGGTGCCGGTATGGGTAACACGGGCGTTTCTACGGCGGATTATCTGCTGGCTCCCTACTACAACCCAGCGCTGACGGCGGTGTATCGTAAAAATGACTCATTCGGTATTTTGCTGCCCAGCATTGGGCTGCGAGCGGAAGACAAGGATGAATCACTCAAAACGATAGATGATTTGCAAGATTCCATTGAACAGTTTGAGCGCGCAGGAGTCGGCGCGGCAACGCAGGAAAACGTAGATCAGCTCAATCGCTATCTCGATCAATTGGCGGATGATAAACCCTTGGCCGTCACGGCTGGGATTGGTATTGCAGTCGCCCTACCTCTCGATGCAGTCTCCCTCAACTTTTTTACCCGCGGCTATGCAGAAGTGATTGCGAAAGCCAATGTGGCCGCGAAATCTGGCAACAGTGCCAATGAGGTGAAAACTCGCTATGAAAGTTCCGATGTCGATTTAACCGCGTTTGGTTATACCGAAGTGGGCTTGGCAGTAGGTAAACAAGTGGTACTTGGTGGGCAGACGGTTGCGCTGGGAGTAACACCGAAAGTGCAGCAACTGCGAACTTATCAAGATAATGCGTCGGTCAAATCTTTCGACCTTGATGACTATGATAAAAGCGAAGTGAAGGATAACTCCTTCAACTTAGATATGGGCGCAGTGTGGCTTATTGATCAATATCGTGTTGGTATCGTCGCCAAAGATCTGTTTGCGAAGGATATTCAAACCCAGAACCGAAACAACACTTACAAGCTAGATACCCAAATAGCGGTGTCAGGCAGTTATGTGAGTGATTTCTTTATCGCCGCGGTGGATCTTGATCTCACCAAACAGCGCCGATTCAACGGTGACAACGATGATACCCAGTTTATGCGTTTCGGGGTGGAAGGGAATGCATGGGGTTGGGCGCAGCTCAGAGCCGGTTATGAAGTGGACTTACAAAACTCGTTGGATAACTCGGTTTCTGTCGGTCTTGGCGTCAGCCCGTGGGATGTTGTTAGCTTAGATTTGGCTGGTTCTTACGCCGGCGATAACCAATTCGGGCTTTCGGCGAATCTTGCTTTTACTTTCTAAGTCAAACTTGCTGAATAAGTGAGCAGTCGCAGGTGTGAGAAACTATTTTTCCCACACCTGCACTATGAATTACCTCAATCATGCTTAATAATCAGTGACAACGATTTCCCGATCTGGGCAAAAGAGTTCTTCTTGATTCAATGAGATGTCGGCGTTTGCCAGCGAATGTCATTCAAATTGAACATTAGGAAGAAAAGCTCATGAGGAAGCTATGAAAAGAAAGCTAATATCTCCGCTGTTTCTGATAGCAGCACTCTTCAGCTCAACTGGTCAAGCCGATTCATTAAAAGGCTATTGGCATTATGATGAATTTCTTGCTGAGTTCCCTGAACAGCGGCCAATTTCCGAGCTTTTTGCTCAAACAGTTCGTGATAAACCGAGTGCGTTGACGGTGGCGCAAGAACAACCCGTCATTATTTCGGTGGTCTATCCCGGACAGCAAATTTCTGACTATTGGGTTCGCAACATCAAAGCGTTTGAAAAGCGAATGGATGCTTTGGGGATTCGCTATCAAATCAATCAGGTGTTTACTCGCCCGAATCTTGATACTCGCCAGCAGAGTGTTTCCTTGATGGAAGCGCTGAAAAATAAGAGCGACTATCTGATTTTTACCTTAGATACCACCCGTCACCGCAAATTCATTGAGCATGTGCTGCACTCCTCCGAAACGAAACTGATTTTGCAAAACATCACGACGCCAGTCAAAGATTGGCAAGGCAAGCAGCCCATGATGTACATCGGTTTTGATCATGAGTACGGTGCGCAATTATTGGCGCAATATTACCAAGCACATGCTCCGAAAAAGCCGTACTCAGTACTTTATTTTTCCGAGGGGTATATCAGTGAAGCGCGGGGAGACACCTTCATTCAAGATATGAACGCGGTGCACCATTTTCCGTTGGCTTCTTCCTATTACACCAAGGCAACCGAACAAAGTGGCTATGAAGCGACCCTAAACATCGTCAAGAATAATCCAGAAATTGGCTTTATTTACGCCTGTGCGACGGACGTCGCTTTGGGAGCTGCGCAGGCACTGAAAGAGCTGAATCGACAAGATATTCTGGTCAATGGTTGGGGAGGCGGTTCGGCAGAGCTTGAAGCGCTTGCCAAAGGAGAATTGGATGTCACTGTGATGCGTATGAATGACGATACGGGTGTGGCGATGGCTGAAGCGATTAAATGGGATTTGGAAGGGAAATCCGTACCTTTGGTCTATTCAGGCGATTTTGAAGTGGTCACCAAACAAGATTCAGCAGCACGTATTGCAGAACTGAAAGCTCGGGCTTTCCGTTATTCGGATCGTTAGGCCAGAGGATTACGTGTTTGAACATTCGACCTAGCCAAATCAAGCATAAACAGCGCATCGCTTCTTTTATCACCCATGCTGTCGTGGTGGTGATGGGCGTTCTGATCGTCAGTGTATTATTCCAAAGTTACCAGATCAGTAGCCGCTTGATGGCTCAAGAAGGACAACGCACTTCAGTTCAAACCTCCAGCTTGATTCAAAGTTTGTTTGATTTTCGTCTTGCGGCACTGCGAATTCACCAGGACAGCACAGCCAAGAACGCCAGTTTAATCAACGCACTTGTCAGCCGAGATTCGAGTCGGCTGGATGAATTCTTTTCCAGTGTTGATGAACTTGAACTCTCTAATGCGCCAGATCTGCGTTTTATCTCCAGTCACGACAACATCTTGTGGGATGATGGCAACGCCTCTTTTTACGGCATTGCCCAGCAAGAGCTGAATAAGCTTATCCGCAGAGTGGCGATTAGTGGCAATTGGCACTTGGTTCAAACGCCCAGCGAGGGAAAATCAGTCCATATTTTGATGCGTCGTTCATCGCTGATTGAAGCGGGAACCGGGCAGGTTGTTGGGTATCTGTATGTAGGCATCGTACTCAATGATAACTTTGCGCTGTTGGAAAATATCCGCAGTGGCAGTAACTCAGAAAACCTAGTCCTTGCCGTGGATACTACGCCGCTGGTTTCTACCTTGAAAGGCAATGAACCTTATTCGCTGGACTATGTGGTGCACAGCGCCAAAGATGCTATGCGAGACAGCTTTATTGTTGGGCAAACCTTCTTAGAAGTGGAAAGTGTACCGACCTATCTGTGCGTCTACTCGATTCAGACCAACCAAAATGTGCTCACCCTGCGGGATAATTTCTATTTTTGGATGGCGTTTGCGCTGATCAGTATGATCGGTGTTTCCATAGCGTCACGCTGGTGGCTACAAAAACGCATTCAGCGTGAAATTGAAACCTTGATGAATTACACCCATAAATTGATGGATCTGGATACGAAAAGTGAGTTTATCGGTTCAAAAATTTATGAGTTCGACTATTTTGGGCGAACGTTGGAACAATCATTCCGTCGTCTCGCCAATAAAGAAAAGCAGTTTGAAGATCTGTTTAACTTTGCGCTTTCACCGACCATGCTTTGGAATACCTCTGGTCGGCTGATCCGCATGAACCCCTCAGCGCAAATCCAGTTTTTGCGCGAAGATGCGCAAAACCATTTCTTATTTGAGATTCTTGAACGCCAACTGTTGCCGACCATCACTAATGCGGCACAGGGCAATAATCCGAGTGACGTCACAACCGAAGTGGATGGTCGTGTGTACCGCTGGAACCTTTCACCGATCATGGTGGAAGGGCAGATCATTTCCATCATTACTCAAGGGCAAGATATCACCACCATCGCGGAAGCGGAGAAGCAAAGCCAAGCCGCAAGGCGCGAAGCGGAAGAGTCGGCACGGGTCAGGGCCGAGTTTTTGGCCAAAATGAGTCACGAATTGCGCACGCCGCTCAATGGTGTGCTCGGTGTTTCCCAACTGCTAAAACGGACCCCACTCAATGATGAACAGCGCGAACACGTGGCTGTGTTATGCAGCAGTGGTGAACATTTGCTCGCGGTGCTGAATGACATCTTGGATTTCTCACGCTTAGAGCAGGGCAAATTCCGTATTCAAAAGAATGAGTTTCGCCTTAAAGAGTTGGTGTGCGCGATTGACCGCATTTATCGACCTTTATGTAATGAAAAAGGCTTGGAACTGGTGGTGAATTCCAATATCACTACCGCAGCGATTGTGCGCAGCGATCAGATCCGGATTAACCAAATCTTGTTCAATTTGCTCAATAACGCGATCAAGTTTACTCACCAAGGTTCGATACGTGTCGAATTGCAATTAATTGAAGGTGATCCATTAGCTCAGCTGGTGATTCAAGTCGTCGATACGGGGATTGGTATCCGCGAACAAGATTTAACGGTGATTTTTGAACCCTTCATGCAAGCTGAATCGACCACCACTCGAGAGTACGGCGGAAGTGGTTTAGGCTTAACGATTGTGCACAGTTTAGTGGAAATGCTCAGTGGTCAACTGCACGTCAGCTCCGAGTATGGCATTGGTACACGTTTTGAAATTCAGTTACCGATTGAGCTGGTAGAAAAACCGGATGCGCCGCAGCAGTTGTTACCAGCTCCTGATCCTCAACCGTTATTTGATAAAACTCTGCGTGTACTGTTGGTGGAGGATAACCACACCAATGCCTTTATTGCTCAAGCATTCTGTCGTAAATATGGCTTAGATGTGAGCTGGGTAACGGATGGACTACAGGCGATTGAAGAGCTCAAAATACATGACTACGACTTAGTGCTGATGGATAACCAGTTACCCTATTTGGATGGCGTTGAGACCACGCGCACCATCAAAAAAGTGCTGCACCTTCCGGTGGTGGTGTATGCCTGCACTGCGGATGGCTTAGAAGAAACACGGCAAGCATTTTTCCATGCGGGCGCGGAATATGTGTTAGTGAAGCCACTGAAAGAGCAGACTTTGCATAAAGCGCTGGAGCATTTCAAACATCATCATGGCCAAAAAAACGCTGGCTTAAATTGAGCCAGCGAGAAAAGCGTGTTCGAGAACCTGTTTTTTTAGCGTTTCCGTCAAAGTGATCGGTTGTTCAAACTGAATGCCGATCAAATGCCCATTCGATTTACGCCGAATATTGACGATATGGCTTTTGAGCCGCTTCGGAAGAAAGGGGTCGAGTTCACTATTAATTCGCACTTTAGAGCCCATATGGAGCTCATTTTCACCACGAATAAACACCCCGCAACCTGAAATGGAAAAGTCGACTAACGTGCCCGCATAGTTTTTGTTGTCTTCACTCACTTCAGCCGGGATCGCCACTTTATAACGTTCATGGCTACGAATCGCTTTGGTCGCAAAATGTTTGGGTGGGCGAATAAACAAAACACAGAAAGGCTTAGTGCTGGGCTGCAAAATGGAACTTTGAAACGCCAAAATATGCCCCAATTCAGTGTCGCACATACCGCGTAAGACGATCGCGACATTCTTGAGTTTACGCATCACTAAGGCTTGATGCGCCTTGAGCGGCAGATCCAGCACAATATATTGCTCAATTTTGTGGCCAATCAGGGTGGTGTGGAACGCATAAGTATCCTCAGGGCCGAAATGAATTTCAGTCGATACCTTCATCCCCGGTTTTAAAAGCAACGCCAGTTTATTCAGATCTTCAGAACCGACAGCCATGCAAAAAACTCTTAACTTGTTTTTATTATTGACAAAGTTATACACCGTAACGCGGGGTATTGACTACTTGGATAGAAAGATTCTTGCACTAAGTTGACGAAAACCGCCCCTAGCATGGCCACGGCTATTCACAAACTTCAAAAATACCAGCGATATAGGATAAAGAGGTGCAGGCGGCACCTCTAAAGGTTGGTATAGCCTTGCTTAAACGGGAACGTTAAGCCGGGGGCTCAAACAGAAAGCTTAAAACTGGAAGCGAACGCCCATACCGACTTGTGGTCCCCACACACCCGCATTACGCGCTTCAGCGCTTAGCGAAAGTTGATCGGTTGAGTGAAAACGCACTCCAGCGATAAATACCGAATGGTCATCTAAACGGCCAAGTCTTAAATGTCCTTCCACCTGATTAGTGAGCCACGCACGAGCGCCAAGGTTGAATTCCAGTTGAGTATCTTTCTCGCCGCCCAATTCTTTAGGCATACGAATGTTGTGTACCAACATTTGCCCATACACATCGGCAAATTGATTAATCGGGCCATTAAAACCGATGCCGCCTGCGATATCCCAATCACTATCCAATTGAGAGTCAATACGAGCAATAAAGTGCGAGTTATCGGTAAAGTAGGTGCTAAATTCCACACCGCCAGATTCAGGGTTCATTGCGGTTCTGAACTCAAGAAAATTGTAGTTAAAGTTATTGGCAAGGGCAGGAGTGGCAAGAGTAAGGCCCAGCAGCAGGCTCAGGTGCGTTTTTTTCAGCATAATGACGTTGTCCGCAAGCAATCAAATAGGTGGCAAAGATACCGTAACAAGAAGCAAATTACAGGCCATTTATTTCAATACCTTGCTTTTTGAAGGCTTTTTCGTCAAAAAAAGAGAAGGAGAGAAAGGCGCACCAGCCAAAATATAAAAAGCGGAGCGAAATCGGGTAAGTGAACCATGGAGAAAAAAGTACAGCGATGTCCGAAAACATCGCTGTGTTACAGAATTATTTACAGTCTCTTGCGCAGCGATTACAGCAGCTCGATATGATCCACTTCAATCTCAGGCGTGCGGCCGTTTTCAAACTCCCCAAACAGGCGCACTTTGGTTTCTGGCGTGAGCGTCGCGTTCAGGTGAATATCATCATCCAGCTCTACCTGAATTTCGTTGCTGCCATCAGAGAACATAAAGGTGTCTTTGCGCAGTTGGCGAACCAAATTGCCTTCCACCACGACTTTCTTCTCCATAAATGGGTTGGATGAATCCAGTAGCGATTGCACCTTCACCACTTCTACAGGGCCTTGGAACTGAACGCCCGCTTGAGTTTGGTTGTCGCCAATAAATTTAATGTGTTGCGCGTTATCCGCCGCGATAACCAAAGTGGGTGCCAGAATCAGAGCAGAAGTCAGAGCGATAATAGTACGTTTCATGGTTTTTCCTTTTTTCATCAATGTGTCTCGAAGGAGACTGTTTGTTGTCTTGATGTGGCTATTAAACGCTATCGGATTTGAACCAATACTGAGGCGACGATTAATATTCGGTTCATTTTACGAGGTTTGATTCACGCAACACTGCCGGCCCAGTAGCAACCTATACTATGGAGAGAAGTGTCATTGTCTGTGGGGGGGAAAGATGCAAAATCGATTTAAGGTTCTGCTAGGCGTGATATTGCTTTTTCCCATGTTCGCGTTTGCCAAAATCAACATGGCGGAAGTGAATGCCTACGCTTACGAAGGATTGGCCGACATGTGCGCCAATTCTCGCCATATCACTGGCGAGCAGCAGAAAGAACTGCAAGCGATATATCTACAAACCAAACACGCTCGCCAAAAAATCTTACCCGCCAATAATGATTTTGCTCACTACGCCGCCAAACAGTTATGGGATATCCATACTGCGCCTGACTATGAAGAGTGTATTGTCCTCCTCAAGAAATAGTCACAACCTGCCCAATAAAGCCAGAACGAAAAAGCCGCCCCGAAAGGCGGCTGAAAGTGTGCAAGCAAAGGTGTTAAGTTGAACCTGTCGTTCACCGCAAACCTTAGACTGAATAGTTGCGGCGCTCAATCCGGTCGTGTATAAAACGCGAAAAGCAACTGTATTCATATGTAATTGTGGTATGTATTAGTTGCAGGTGAGGCATTGTTGAGGGTGATGGGTTGGGGTTGAGAGTGTCCAAAGGTGTGGCAGGGGTGTACAAAACGAAAATGCCCCATTCGAAGTTAGTAACGTGACAAAGGGGTAACTTCTTTCCAAAACTATTGATCCGATTTTAGTAATGCGACAAAGTTACTTCATAAACAGTAGATAGGTACGGATTAAGCATGATGCTTTAAAACAAGCTTGAAAGTTAGCGTCGTAGGTGAAGCGAGCTGATACGCAGCCACAGCTAAATAGATTCAACTGATGAACAAACATCATCGGAATACCGAGAGTTCAGATACAAGGAAGTCAAATAGCCCATAATCATGCGCTCCTTCTACGTAATTTGTTACTCACAAAACAAGCCTCGACAATGGAAACGGAAAAGCGCGCCGTTGCATTATGATTGTTATACGGCGTACCAAGTCCGCCTAGGACCAAAAGTGGACAACAAGAATGTTTACTCTGCCCCAAAATTCGGAGCCCTGTAAGAAATGATTGCAAGGAATGCGTTTGATTACACTGTCGATAGAATATTGAGACGACGATGTGTGCCTGTTGCCGGTGCGGGTATATCTATGACAAGTAAACCTCGAAGCGGGGAGTGGGTTCATAATGTCAAATGGATGGTAACTACCCTAAAAAAAGAGTTGTTTAAGCTTCGATTCGCTAGATATAAAGCTGAAGCTCATGGAACTATATGCAAGTGCTGGTGCTCGCATGAACTCGAAGCTCTTGGTCATAAAATTACTGGTGATATTTGCAAAGGTGTGTGTTTTTTCTGTGATATTACCAAGGCCGCGAGCGCTAATCAGCTGGGTTGCCTGTCTGAGCTGTATCTGTGGGAGTTTGTTAGCCCCGATATTGGTTATAAGAGCTTGGTAGATATTCTGAAAATTGATCAATATCGAGATCTATGCCCAACGCCTGCTCATTACTACATAGCCAAGTTGTCACGAGAGGGGCTGATTAATGAAGTAATAACCACTAACTACGACTGCAACTTTGAAAAGGCCTATGTTGAATTGAGCGGTGGAAGTAATTCAGACGTGATTTCCTGTCTTGACGATTACCGTAAAAAAGGCGCTGAGATTGGAGAAGACAATGTCAATCGTCTAAAGGTCTTTAAGGTAAATGGTTGTGCTGAGAAACTTACTGATACTACTGTTGAAAAGAGATACGAGTCGATACTTCTCACTGAGCGACAGCTCCAGAAATGGCGGAACAGGCAATGGGCTGCTGATGTTTTTAGAGATCGACTTAGAAGTAAATCCTTGATGTTTGTGGGCTTTGGTAGCGATGAGCCACAAGTGCATCACACACTACAGACTGTTTTGGACGAGTATATAGATGAACTTGAAAACAATAATCACGATGTATTGGAAACACATTCTGCGCCAATTGTTGCAGTTTATGATGCTTACCCAACTTTTCACCAGCAGCAAATCGTCAATACCTACGCCTTGCACCACAAGAAGTCTCCCTTGGACGGCGATAAGTTAATTATTCGACATCCTGATAGAGGACCGAACTTAACAGCAGATGAACTCTGGAAAAGTATTTATGAGCGAGTAGCAAGAACATTAATTGTTGAAGCCTTAAAAACTAGTATTCTGTCAATGAATGCAAGCTTTACTTCCGTCTTACCATTTTCTGAAGTCATTCTTCATCAAGTTATATCAACACTCGAAGGTACACTCAAAGACGATTCCGACTACTGCACTGCGACACCTACCTGGCTAGACTCTATTTCTGGTGTTATCAGTGATCAGGAAGCATATTCTGCATTAGCTGCTAGTTTATCTAAGCTCAATGGTAGAAAAGCCAAAGAGTATGATCCTATAAATGAAAACAAAGCTCTTGTGTCTGAACTTGTAACATTGCTGTTTTTATTTGAAGGCCTCCTTTCTCCAAGTTCGGAACAAGAGCTGGAAGGTGGCATTGCGTTATCATTCAAACATTCTGAGGCGAAATTCACTGGCGATAAGCTTCTTTATCTAAATGCAGATCCCTCATTTGTCTCTTCCGGGGATGAAGTAAATGTTCCGAGAGGTAATAACCATCTCGCTCTCGCTCTAGGGCAGGCCGGTGCGCGTATTCGGCCAAGCCTGCGTAGAGTTGTTAATAAAGATACGGCAGCAGGTTCTATCACTCCAAAAATAATAGTGACTTTGGGGTGGCAACATATTTTTTACCAAAAGCCTTATGATGGGAATAAAGACACTGTCGCAGAAACGATCCTAGATGCAGTTGACTCTCCCACAAATTACTTTTATGCCAATCAGCCGAGTATCAAGCGGCGAACCTACTTACGAGAAGCTTAAGAATGGAATCATTATTGGAGATTAGTTTTACAGACTGTAGTCCAGCAAGAAGAGATATCTATCCTGTGTCTGTCCATTGCCACTCCGCTTGTAATCTTGTAGTTTGGCGGGTTGATTCGAATCCAAGTGAAGAGGAAATGGTTGAGCTAAAGAAATATGTTGCCCGCCTGATGGATCGCCTCACAGACCTGATGCATGACTACCAGAAGTTTGCGCCTTTAGTTGCTCTTATTGATATGCATAAGAAATCCGATTCTTGGTTACAGCTTATGGGTGATCAAGATTGGCACCGGGGACGTTTTGTTCTTCAAGCCGTAAAATCATTTGAAGGAAAATCAGTAGAAGATGCAAAGAAGCGTTGGTTAGGGGAGCTGGCCTCAAGTGAATATACTCCTAGGAGAATAACAGCCCAAGATTTTTCTTGTGTACTTTCTGAAGCTGTTAAAAACGCTAAACCTCCCAGAGGCGTTGAGCCGCAGCTATTTACTCGATTTACGGATATTTTAAAGGTTTCTGTGGATGCTGGTGAAAATGATAGCGTTGCTCAAAGCTGGCAGGATGAACTTGTTAAGGACATCAATGACCTATTAGGTAAACCAGTTTTGGAGGTAACTTCTCTTGGGTAACAATATCGATACTATTCAGTCTATAGGACTGGAAAATTTCAAAGGCTACCGAGCTTTAGAAGATGGGGGCCCCAAAGAGCTTGATTTTACGATAGCAGGTCAAGCTGCCGACCTTATTTTGGTGACGGGTAAAAACGGGGTAGGTAAAACTTCTTTGTTAGAAGCAATGGACTGGGTACTTAATCAGTCTAATGTTGGTGCAGGTGGTTTTATAACCACTAAGGAGAGCAAGGGTGCGGTATCTATAAATGGCAAGAGGTTTGAGCTTAACGGTAAGGCTAAAACTGACCATAAGAAACTCAGTACAATAGCCTCATTTTTTTATCAAGAAAATATTGCTGGGCTTGCATGTGACGAAATCATTCAACTATTAGAGCCTGAAAACAAGCCGGGCGAAGAGATTAAGCGGAGCTTGAAGGCGTTACAAGCAAAGTTAGAAGACTGGCAGCGCCAGCTACATACGCTGAAGTATAGAAAAAACTATGACGAAGAAAGAAAAACTCTCGCTGGAAGAGTTAATGAGCTTGTCGATAAGCTCCCTCACGATCTGCCGTTTCGTCAGTTGTTAGTCGATAGTACGTTGACCTTAAAGAATGGCAACCTACAAAATAAATGGGATTCTCAAATCCGCAACCTTTCTAGCTCCATCGGAAACTTCAGTAACTTGGCTGAACCGATAGGATCACAACTTCCTGACCAGTTGAGCCATATTGGGCATAGTTTGTTGGAGTATCGAGGCCGTCAGGTCGATTTTTCTGAGAAAGGAAATGAACTACCTGCCTTTACCAAAGAATTCTTATCTACTATTCAGTCTTTACCAGCAGAATTGGTCATAAAAAAGTTGTCAGAAGATACTATCTTGGCCCCCTCTGAACTCGAGAATACTTTGTTCGTAGGCTCTGATACTGACATTTACGCTGATAAAGTAGATGAACTAGAGAAACAACGGATTGAGTTAACCAACGAATACCAAAGGCTTAATAAACTACAAGCGCAGCTGCAAGGAGACGAAAACTCGATCTTAACTTGGATTGATGGCTTTACTGACAATGTTAGTAGCTGGTTAGAGGCTTGGGACGAGCATCCTGATATTTCAGATGTTATTGATTTGAAACAGGGGTTACAGGTTCAATTGGAAAAATTGTCGACATTGACGACTGCACGTTCTGTTGAAATCAGAGGGAAGATAGAGAAGGTTATCGAAAGAGGGCAAGTTGTTACCGCTAGTCTCAATCAGATAAAGCGCTCTCAGGTGGTTGTGAGAGATATAAATGCTCATTCAAATCAGCTTTCACAACTTCTAAATGAACCTAACCTTACTGTTGAGGGGTTAACTGACTATGTTAGTAATTATCTTGAAACGATAAAAACTCCAGTTGCAGAGGGTGCTTCAGTCGTTTCTGAAACCGATATTATTCATCAGCTTGGCAGGGTGTTTACTAACTGGTCAGCTTTAGAGATCCAGAAGGTAGAAGACGAAGCCAACGCAATTGATTGGGATGGTTTAGAGCACGCAGAGAAAATGATCACCGATGCTCTGGCTATAAGTAAACAGGAATCGAGTGCAAAAAGTCAGTTGCTATCAGCTGTTGAGGTAATACCGCAAGCTGAACTTGATCAATTGTTAAAAAACATGAATCAGCTTCTTGCAAGCTTCCATTTTCCCGATGATTTTCTGCCTATCGAGCTTAAAAACGATGGCACTCCGAAAATACCAAAGTGGGGTTTTAAGACGAAGTCTGGTGTACAGTTCGACGATCTATCAACTGGTCAAAAATCCCAGCTAGCAATTTGTTGGACAATAAACTTAAACTTGGCCTTGTCAGAACAATTAGGCCATAGGGTTATTGGATTTGATGACTTTACTACTTCTCTTGATATGAACCAGCTAATTCCTGCTGCCGTACTGCTTCGCAAGCTGGCGTACGCCGATGCTAACGATAGCTGGAAAAGGCAGGTCATTGTGACCAGTCACCATGAAGATTTGACGAACCGGATGCTTGACTTTTTGCTTCCCCCTCAAGGCAAGTTAATGAAAGTAATCCAGTTTGAAGACTGGCAACCAGAATCAGGGCCGATTTTTAAGTGCTATAACGTGGATATGGGTAAGGTGAAAGAAGACGGCCTACAAGACGCGGTTAAGCGTATTGTTCAAACCACTTAACGTGTTGCAATCACTGAATATTCAGTAAGCTCGTATAGGGTGTGAGGCTTGGGGTGGAGTAAATACGCCAAACGTCCGCTAATGGCCGGTTCTGGGCATAGATACGATGCTCTGTTCACGTATAACAAGTTGCTTTATTAGGATAAATTACTCGCTGCGCTCGCAATATGCGGTGAGTGCGCTAAATCATAGAAAATTTAATCCGAAACGAATGATTTAGAGTTAAGGCTTTAACTCTAAAATGTCTATAAACACGTTATCCCTCAACAATCTGCAATAAACTCCAAGTGAACACAAATCCAGTTCCCTCCCCTTTTAGGGGAGGGTTAGGGTGGGGTATTTTAGTTTTCGCTGAAGTTTGTATTTTCCACGTTTAACACATCTGGCGCGAAATACCCCCACCCATCCTCCCCCTAGAAGGGGGAGGGGCAACGAAACCTGTATAAAACGCTTTCCCATTAAAAACAGCAAAGTACCAGACGCAGACCGTATTGAGGTATGCTAACGCCTCTTGGTTTTCGAGGGGCGAGGTTGCTCCTCTGGTTAACGTGGTTGCGGAGTGGCCGACACTGGCGCACTCCAATCCATCATTAAGTGATTGCATGAAAAAATGGTTAATGGTGCAAGGCACCACCTCAGATGCGGGAAAAAGCGTGTTGGTTGCCGGCTTGTGCCGAGTATTGGCGCGCCGCGGCATTCAAGTTTGCCCTTTCAAGCCGCAGAACATGGCGCTCAACAGCGCGGTAACGCCTGACGGGGGCGAGATAGGCCGCGCGCAAGCGGTACAAGCGCAAGCTTGTGGTATTGCGCCGAGCGTACACATGAATCCGGTGCTGTTGAAACCCAATTCAGATACGGGCGCGCAAGTGATTTTGCAAGGCCGCGCCTTATCCAACATGGAAGCCAACGCTTACCACGACTACAAAAAAGTCGCGATGGATACAGTGATGGATTCCTTCCAGCGCCTGCAACAAGAGTATGAAGCCATCATGATTGAGGGGGCGGGCAGCCCTGCGGAAATCAACTTACGTGAGAATGACATCGCCAATATGGGCTTTGCCGAAAAAGCCGATGTACCGGTGATCATCGTGGCGGATATTGATCGCGGCGGCGTGTTTGCCCATTTATACGGCACCTTGGCGCTGCTTTCTGAGTCTGAGCAAGCGCGGGTAAAAGGCTTTGTGATTAACCGCTTTCGCGGCGACATTGGCTTGCTGCAATCGGGGCTTGATTGGCTGGAGCAGAAAACCGGTAAACCTGTGATTGGTGTGTTGCCTTATCTGCATGGCTTTGATCTGGAAGCAGAAGATGCGATTGCCGCGCAGCAAAACCTGTCGGCGGATCGCCAATTGCGTGTGGCGGTTCCCGTGTTTACGCGCATCAGCAATCACACCGATTTTGATCCGCTGCGGCTCAATCCCAATATCGATTTTCGTTATGTCGGGCAGGGCGAGTCACTGTCGGGCGCAGATTTAATCATCCTCCCCGGAAGCAAATCCACCCGTGCTGATCTGGCTTATTTACGCTCACAAGGTTGGGATAAAGAGATCCTCCGTCACTTGCGCTTAGGCGGCAAAGTGATGGGCATTTGTGGCGGTTTTCAAATGCTTGGAGAATGGGTACATGATCCGCTTGGCATTGAAGGTGAGGCTGGCAGCAGCGAAGGTCTGGGGCTGTTTGCGATGCAAACCGAACTGACCGCCGAAAAGCGCCTCACTAACGTGAAAGGTCATTTGACCTTAGATGGCCAAACCGTGGCCGCGCAAGGTTATGAGATTCATGCGGGGCACTCAAGTTGGGCAGCCGATCAAAAAAGCCCGATTATACTCAGTGATGGCAGCTTGGATGGGTTAGTCAGTGACTGTAATCAAGGCTTTGGCACCTATTTACATGGTATTTTTGACCGCCCTGAAACGGCATTGCGCATTTGCCAATGGGCTGGCGCAAAAGAGATTGAAGCGTATGATCACCGAGCGGCGCAAGAGCGGGCGATTGACCGTATTGCGGATGCGATTGAGCAGCACCTCGATCTCACGCTTTTGTGGCCTGACTTATAAGGAACATGCCCATGTTGACACGAATTCTGCTCCTGCTGTGTGTGGCGCTTAACGCGCCGCTGGCGAGCGCGAAAGAGACACTGCACATTTACGCGGCCTCGTCGATGACCAATGCCGTCAATGCGTTAGTGGCCGACTACTCACAGCAGCATGATGTGAAGCTGGTGACGGTGTACGGCGGCTCTTCTTCGCTGGCGCGTCAAATTGAAGCGGGCGCACCTGCGGATCTGTTTATTTCCGCCAATGAAGAGTGGGCGAATTACTTAGTCGAGAAAGGCTTAGTGAAACCGAACAAGGTGGTGACGTTGGCGGCGAATAGTTTGGTGCTGATTCGCCCGACTGCACAGCCGGTGGCAAGTTTTGAGCTGCAAGATGCCGCGGCTTGGCAAACGGCCTTGGCCGATTCTCGCTTGGCGGTTGCGCAAGTGGATGCGGTGCCGGCGGGCATGTATGCCAAGCAAGCGCTACAACATGCGGGGGTGTGGCCTGAGCTGGAATCACGCCTTGCGCAAACCAATAACGTGCGTTTGGCGCTAGCGTTGGTCGAGCGTGGTGAATCGCCGCTTGGCATCGTGTACAAAACCGATGCGCTGCTCAGTGATAAAGTGACGATCGTGACGGCATTTTCAGCTCAGTCTCACCAGCCGATCCGCTATCCGCTGGCGCAATTGAATGATAAAGCGGCGAGCGCCGAATGGGTGGCGTATTTACGCTCAGACGCCGCGCAGCAAATCTTGCAACGTTTTGGTTTTGAGTCGGTGAGTGAGTAATTGATGGGTCTCTCCGATTACGAATGGGCGGCGCTGGCGCTGAGTTTAAAAGTGGCTGGGTATGCGACCTTGTGGTTGCTGCCGATAGGCATTGTGCTGGCGTGGGTGCTGGCGCGCACCTCTTTTATCGGCAAAGGGCTGATTGATAGTTTGGTGCATTTGCCCTTGGTGCTACCGCCTGTGGTGATCGGTTATTTATTGCTGATCAGCATGGGGCGGCAGGGATTTATTGGTCAGTGGCTTTATCAGGTGTTTGGGCTCAGTTTTAGCTTCAGTTGGCGCGGTGCGGTGCTCGCGTGCATGGTGATTGCGCTGCCCTTGATGGTGCGATCGATACGTCTCAGCCTTGAAAGTGTCGATCAAAAACTTGAGCAAGCGGCGCGCACCTTAGGTGCATCGCCAATGCGGGTCTTTTTTACCATCACGCTGCCATTAACCTTGCCGGGGATACTCACGGGCGTCATGCTCGCGTTTGCGCGTAGCCTTGGCGAGTTCGGTGCCACCATCAGTTTTGTCTCCAACATCCCCGGTGAAACCCAAACCATCCCGCTCGCCATGTTCACCTTTTTAGAAACGCCGGGTTCAGAAATGGAAGCGGCTCGTTTGTGTGCGATCTCGATTGCCATCGCGCTCGGCTCGTTATTTATCTCGGAATGGTTAAGTCGGCGTATGCAGCGCCGCTTAGGTTTAACGTCATGAGTGGGTTAACATCATGAGTGAAGTGATTCTGCAACTGCAAAAGCGGTTGGGCGAAACCCAACTTGACGTGGATTTGCGTTTACCCGCCGTGGGGATTTGCGCGATCTTTGGGCGCTCTGGTGCGGGTAAAACGTCCCTGATTAACCTTATCAGTGGGTTAACCACGCCCGATGTGGGCGAAATTCACCTCGCAGGGCGCACGCTCTTTAGTTCATCACAAGGCATTCAATTGCCGATTGAGCAGCGCAAAATTGGCTATGTGTTTCAAGATGCGCGACTGTTTCCGCACTATACGGTGCGCGGCAATCTGAATTACGGGGTGACTGACGCTGATCCTGAATACTTTGCCAGTGTGACCCGCCTATTGGCGTTAGAGCCGCTCCTTGTGCGTTATCCTCGCGATCTTTCCGGCGGCGAAAAGCAGCGCGTAGCGATTGGGCGAGCGCTACTGTCAAAACCCGATTTACTGCTGATGGATGAGCCGTTGGCCTCGCTCGATATGCCGCGCAAAAAAGAGGTGATGCCGTTTTTGGAAAACCTCGCGCAGCATTTTCGGCTGCCGATCCTCTATGTCTCGCACAGCATGCAGGAAATTTTGCGCCTTGCGGATCATCTGGTGGTGTTGGAGCAGGGCAAGGTACTGAGCGCAGGGCCGATTGAGCAAGTTTGGTCATCCAAAGCGATGCGGCCTTGGCAATCATTCAGTGAACAAAGCACACTGTTTTCTGCCACCGTAGCCAAACATCACCAAACCTATGGTTTGACGCAAGTTCGCTTAGCGGAGGATGTGTGGCTTTGGGTGCAGCAAGTGGAGGCGGACGTGGGCAGCAGCGTGCGTATGCAGGTGCGCGCGAATGATGTGTCGATTGCGCTGGATAAACCGACCGCAAGCTCGATTCGCAATATTTTACCGGCTCGTATTGTCGCGATTGAGCACCAACAGCCGAGTAAAAAAAGTGTCTCGCTCAAGTTGGAGCTCGCGCCACACTGCTACTTGTGGGCGGTGGTGACGGAGTGGGCTCACGCCGAACTCGCGCTAGAGGTCGGTATGCCGGTCTTTGCCCAAATTAAAGGGGTGAGTGTGGCGCAGCGTGATGTGATTTTAACGAACTAATTTTTTATCCTCTTTCTTTGATCCCCTTTCTACTTACAACACCAAGCAGAAAGGGGACAGTCGCAGTACAAATTGAGGTAACGGTATACGCTCAATGCTCAGCGCGCGAGCTTATGGTGCGCACGGGAAAAATGTCCCGCGCAAAATGCCCCGACGATCGATAATTCACCAGCTAAACAGAGGGCTGCGGCCACTTCAGCTAAGGCTCGCGCGTGGCCTTGCCCGGCCAATCCCATCAGCGATAAACAGGCGTGTTGGCTAGGGAGATGGGTGCCACCACCAACGGTTCCGACCATCAAATTAGGCAGGGTGACGCTGGCGTATAAACCGCCGTGAGGGTGGATCTCCATGCGCGTCATCCCTATTGCGGATTCGGCTACACACGCGGCATCTTGCCCACACGCAATATAAAGCGCGGCAAGGGCATTGGCGTAATGAGCATTCACACCAATCGCGCCGCTCAGTGCGCCGCCCACTGTCGTCATTTGCCCAAACTGCACCATCTGCTCTGGCGTGGTGTGGAGATACTTTTTGACTAACTCGGCAGAGAGATGCACCTCAGCGCTGACTTTTTTGCCGCGCACGCTGCGCAGCGTATAGCTATTGGCTTTTTTGTCACCGGAGAGATTGCCATCGAGAAAGGCTTGCACTGGCGCAACCGGTGAGTGGCGCATGATGAACTCAAAAACAGCGTGAGTGGCGATCGTCACCATATTTTGACCGCTGGCATCGCCGGTGGTGTATTCAAACACCAGATAGACGTGATTCCCTTCGATATTGACCTGAATATCTTTCAGTTTGCCGTGCGCGGTGGTGGACTGCGCTATCTCTTTCATCTGCTCAAATTGGCTGGTCACCCAACCGACAAATTGCCCAGCTTGCGCCAGCGAAAGAAAAGCAAACACGGGTGTGCGAGTCACCCCTTCATTGAGCAGTAGCGCACTTGCGCCGCCTGCTGCCGTGATGAGTTGGCTACCACGATGGTATGACGCCACTAACGCCGCTTCTGTGGTGGCCAGCGGAACCAAATAGTCCCCTTGCGCATGAGAGCCGTTAACGCGCAGTGGCCCCGCAATACCGACAGGCAGTTTCACTGTGCCGATGAAATACTCGATGTTTTTTTGGTAAGCCTGCATGGTGCGCTCGGTTTGCTCATCCAAAAGCAGAGCTTGCGCTTCGGGCGCAGCGAGTTTTTGCCAACGCTTCATCACTTGTTGCTCGGTAAGAGCAGGGCTTGGTGTTAGGCGGACACTGGGTCTATCAAATCGGGGAGCAAGCTGATCTATCAATCTATCGGGAGCTAGCGTCGCCACATCTGGCGAATAAAGAGGTTGCAAAGCAAGCTTAGGCATAACAGTTCTTGGTATTGAGTTTGCTGGGCATTGTAAAGCCAACGAGGTGAATTTCAACGCGAGGATAAAAAAGCTTACAGTTTGGCTTAAACACGCACATCCAACATGGTGCCGAGCATATCTTGGTCACGCTGGATTAGGTTTGTTCCAATTCGGCTGTAGTGCGAGGCTTGGTTAAGGCTATTGAGCGCATCAATGTGGTTGGCGTACTGTTTTTTAGGTGCGGAAGGCGCAGGTTGCAACGTGGGGTCTATCGGTTTTCCAATGGTGGATTCAACGGGTAAGCTCGCCTGTTGGATCTCGCGCGCGGCATCCTCCATCATTTTGGAAGAGTGCATGACCATGGATGAACCATTAGAAACTGCTGATACGGACATCGCGCTTACCTCATCGTTACGGTTAAAGTTTAGTCGTATCGCCTGAGTTACTCAAGTTAGGAAAACAGATGCGCAATCGCATCGCGCTCTTCTTCGGTGAGCAACGCACTCTCATTTTGATGCAGCGAACGATCGATTTCCCCTTGCAGGGCGCGCAACTGCTGCGGGCTTAATTGGCTCAGTTGTGATTTCCAGCGTTCAAATTGTTTAGGGTTCATTGGGTGTTCCGGTATTAACAAATAGAGGTCTTTGTTGAGACGTCTTCGACAATCGGTGCTCATGGTGTTGCTCCCTGTTGCCGCATTGCAATAAGCGAAAATTAGCGCTGAGCTGCTGGTTTCTTGTCCGAAAAGTGTCAAGGTTATCAAAAAAACTGGTGATATCTGCCTTGGTTACAACAGGTATCTGTGCAGCATCAACTCGTTTGGTAATAAGAAAAATACTCCTTTTGGGTGAGACGATCTTGCGGCTTTTCCTTATCTCTACAACACTTGAATGAAAACAAGCGCAAGTGAGGCAATCCAGATGCAAGGCATTATCTATACCGTTCTCTCCGATATGGTGATTGAAAAGTTTGGTGTGCTGTTTTGGGACCAGATGCTAGAAGATTTGAAACCCAGCTCAGAAGGGGTGTATACCTCTGGTCAGCAATACAACGACGATGAGCTACTGGCCATGGTGGGTTATTTGAGTGAGAAAGCCCAAATCCCTGCGCCTGATTTAGTCCGTGCTTATGGTGAATACCTGTTTACCCATTTATTTAATAGCTTGCCGGAAAACTACCCGCATAAAAGCGATCTCAAAACCTTCCTGCTTTCGGTGGATAAAGTGATCCACAAAGAAGTGCAGCGACTCTATCCCGATGCTTACTTGCCTCAGTTTGAAAACCGAGTGGAAGAGAAAACGCTGACCATGAGTTACTACTCGAAACGACAATTGTGCGCGGCGGCGGAAGGGTTAATTTTAGGCGCGGCCAAGCAATTTAATCAGCCGGTAAAAATTACTCAGCCCGTCTGCATGCATTGCGGGGCTGATCACTGTGAGATTGTAGTGGAATTTTTGCCATCATGAGTGCCGAAGCGCAATATCAACGCATTTACGAGCGAGAACGTAAAGCTCGGATCCTCGCGGAAAAACTCCTTGAGGAGAAAAGCCGCGCCTTGTACGACAAAGTGCTGGAGCTGCAATCCACGTTAGAGCAGTTGAATGGCGCTCAGGCGCAGCTATTGCAGTCAGAAAAAATGGCGTCAGTCGGTCAGTTGGCCGCTGGGGTCGCCCATGAAATCAATAATCCGATTGGATTTTGTCTGAGTAATTTGAATACCTTGCGTGATTATGCCGAGGTGTTTGCTCAGTTAGCGGATTTCGTTGAGCAGTCAGCGCCAAGTTTTGAAGGCAGTGAGTTTTATCAAGCTTGGATGCGCTTTAAACAGCAGCATGATTTGGCGTTCGTGCGCGAAGATGTTCTCAGCCTTGTCGAAGAAAGTGCCAGTGGTTTGCATCGGGTTAAAGACATTGTCACTAGCCTACAAAGTGTCTCGCACAGCAGTGATGGCCGTTTTGCGGAATGCAATCTCAACGACTGCATAGAATCGGCACTGCGCATTGTGTGGAATCAGTTTAAATACACCATGCTGGTTGATCGGCAACTCGCTGAGAATCTACCCAAGATCAAAGGGATTGCCCCTGAAATACAGCAAGTGCTGATGAACATGTTCATCAATGCTTCCCACGCTTGTGATGAGCACGGCGAGTTAACCATTACTACCGATACCTTGAATGAGAAGGGCAAAGCTTGGGTACAGGTGCAAATTGCGGATAATGGCCATGGGATTTCACCAGAACACTTAGCCAAAATTTTTGATCCCTTTTTCACCACCAAACCGGTCGGGGTTGGAACCGGGCTGGGGTTATCCATCGCGTTTGGAATTGTGGAAAAACATCAAGGTAAGATCTCGGTGACCTCAGAAGTGGGGCAGGGAACACGGTTTACCTTACTGTTCCCTGCGATCTGAATGGCGCGTTCAGTCGGATTGAGAATCTACCTTGACCGCAAACTTGCTGGCGAGCGTGTGCAGCTCAGGCAGCATGCGATAAATCAAGTGCAGCTGTTGCAGTACCATGCGCGCCGAGCCTTCATCATCTTCACGCCACTCAGCAAGACGTTTCTCTAGTCCTGAGCTATCAATACCGCTGGTATCACACTCTTCACAGTGGTTGGACAACTGTTGATGCAGCAAATCGAGATGTTGATGGATCACGCGATGTGAATCGAGCACCAACTGATGCACGGTTTCATCATCCAGCCGGGTTCGATGTGCTCCAAGCGCCGAGATATAACTGAGCAGCGCGTGGTTAAGGGTCAGGAAACGAAAGCTCTCATCGGCCGCCGCACGATAACGCCCCGGCTCCGCCAGCATATTGGTGACCGCGGCAGAAAGCGCGGCATCTTGGTTGTGGGCATGACGCCGCGCAATCCGGTAACTCAAGCTGTCTTTTTTACCAATCCGATATTGACCAATGATCTGCGCCAAGTACTGCTTATTGGCATCAATCGCTTCCGCCATCACTTTATGCAGCCGTTTCGATTGCCAGTCTGGCAGAATGAGCACCACGGCCGCTACCGCCAAGGCGCAGCCAATGAGGGTATCTGCCAATCTTGGTAATACCACCGCATAGCCTTCACCTAACTGATTGAAACAAAACAGCACCAATAAGGTGATAAAACCGGTCGCGTAGCCGTAGTTGTTGAGGCGAAACGCAAAAAACATCACACCGGAGAAGACAATAAACACCAATTGGCTCTCTTGTGATGGGAAGAAGGTGAGTAGCGGCACGCCAATCAGCAAGCCGGCCAAGGTGCCTATGATTCGCGCGGTGAGTTTTTGCTTGGTTGCGGCGTAGTTTGGCTGGCAAACAAACAGGGTGGTGAGCAAAATCCAGTAACCGCGCTCAATGCCGAACCCTTGGATGATCGCATAGCCCAAGGTGAGCGTGATGGACAAGCGCAGCGCATGGCGAAATAACAGCGAATCTTTATTGAGATTGGCGCGAATACGTTGCCACATGCTGCCTAAGGTGTGCGCTTCAGTGTCATCCAGTACCCCTTCTTCGGGTTTGGCCACATCCGGGTTACTGACGTTATTGAGCTGTTTTTCTACGGTCGCTAAGTTATTGAATAAATAGCCTAATTGACCCAAAAGACTTTTCCAATCTCGTCTCTCTTGTTGGCGAAGATAGCTGAGTGATAACTGCAGTTCATCCAGCGCGACAATCGAAGCAGAGTCGTGCTGGTAACTGTGCCCAAGACGAATCGATTGAGCGATATCGCGGCACGCTTTCGCTTGCGTCTCCAATAAATATTTAAAGCGGAACAGAATGTCTGAGCGGCCAAAGTGATCGGCTAGCTCTTGGTAACGGTAATGGCTGGAGCTCACTCGTTCGTGAATGTCTTGCGCCAGAAAATAGATGTTTAAAAAGCGATCGCTGGCGCTGTCCACATGCCCCCGTTTGGAGCGGGTCAGAAACACCGCCTTGCACTGGTTTAACGCATTGACTGTCGCGGCGTTAAGATTGGCCTCAATGATCCGGTGTGGCTGCGGGATCATGTTGGAAACCGGGTGGAAAAGGGTGGATTTCGCCTCTAAATAATTGGCCAGTTGCAGAAACACGTTAGCGAGGTTTTGTTGTACGGGCTGCATTGGCCAAAAGGCATGCCACAGCATCGACATCAAGTAGTACCAAGCGCTGCCGCTGAGTAAAAGTAACGGCTGAAACCAGATATTCGTGCTTTGATGGGCACCGAGCATGGTGTACACGGCAACCAGTAGAGAAGCAAACGCGATGCTGGCGTAGCGTGCCCCCATAGCGCCGAGCATGATAAAACCAAAACTTGAGGTGAATAGACCAAGCGCAAACAGCCACGGGGTTTGAAACAGAATCTCAATCGAGAAAGCGGCAATCGCAAAGCAGATCAAAGTGAGAATGATGGATTTCAAACGGCCACTAAAGCGGTCATCTCGATCGGCGAGTGCCGCGGCAATCACCCCGAGAATCAAAGGGGTGATCCAAGTGTTGAGCTGATAATACCAAGCGGGGATCACCACACCCAGTAAAGTCAATAAGATCAAGACACTGTAGTTAACAGTTTTATTTGCCCAATACAGGCGCAGTTGGTTAATTTTCGGCACAGCGCAGCACATTCATCAGTGTAGAAAGGGCAAAGTCTAGCAGATTACACCAATAAGATTCTGATCAAGATAAAGAAAACCTCGGTTTGTTGCTTCTGCGCTATGCTCGTTAACCGTTAAGAATATTGACATTATCTTTTCATCGGCACCGGAGTTTGGGGTATGATTGCCGACAACTTTGTTAGTGGGCTTTTACCAATGCAGCTGAATGCGAATAAGACTGCACAATTTTTTATTGCCAATGAATATTACCAAGTCCAGCTTGAGAAAGAGTGGTTGGTGTTAACTTCGCTCAGTAGCGAAGAACGTATTCCCTTTCATGTCTGGAACGGTGAAGTGCAGATCCGCAGAGGCGTGTTTTGGGGAACGTTGCAGTTTTTTGCTCATCCCGAAGAGGGCGTGCAGCGCAGTTGGCTGGTACAAGGTCTTCCTTGGCCGGAGTGTCGCCATTTTGCGCACCAATTAGTGGCGCATTATCAAGCGTGGCACAATCGCCAATGTGAGCAATTAAGTCTCTATTTTCCGCGTTGGCAGCAAGAGTTGTCTCGTCTAAAGCGCCTGCCGTCTTTTCTATCCCACTCCTCCGTTGAAGCTTGGGTCGCGCAAGTGTATGCCGATTTAAAACTGATGGACATGACGCTGCATGAAGCGCAAAAACATCTTCCCACGGTTTTCGATACCTTACTGCCTTGGCTGCTCGATACCTCCGCGACGCTGTATGAGCGTAATAAAGCTTGGCTAGAGATAGAACGCGCGAACTGGACAGTCTTGTTTTCCCAGTGTGAATCGTCGCCGCTCAATGTCTCGCAGCAATACGCTGTGCTGCTGAATGACGATCATAACTTAGTGTTGGCGGGCGCAGGTTCAGGTAAAACCAGCGTACTGACTGCGCGCGTTTCCTATTTATTGCAGAGCCATTTGGCGAAACCAGAGCAAATTTTGTTGGTCGCTTTTGCACGCGATGCGGCACAAGAGATGGCCGAGCGCTTAAAAAACAAAATTGGTTTGGAAGCTGAGCGTTTGCACATCAATACCTTCCATCAGTTGGGTCTGCGCATTATCAACCGAGTGGAAGGCAAAACGGTGATCATGTCGCCACTCGCGAATGACAGCAAACTCAAGCAGGCTTGGTGTATTGATTGGTTAAAGCGCCACTGGATGACCCCGACTAATTTTAAACGCTGGCAAAAACATCTCGCCAAATGGCCGATTGCGTATCTGGCAGGGGATGATGAGCTGGGTAGCCACGTCGAAAACCCGAAATTGATCGCATGGCTCGAGAAGCAGCTCGATCAATTGGCACAAATGGGATTGAGTAAAAAAGAGCTGCAAGAGCGGCTGGTGGATCACGATGACTATCCACGCTTAAACAGCGAGCTTTCCTTATGCTGGCCGTGCTATCAAGCGTGGCAGCAGATGCTTAAAGATCAAAACCAAATTGATTTCAACATCATGATCACTAGAGCGACCGAGTATGTCGAAAAAGGCAAATTCCGCTCGCCGTGGAAATTTATCATGGTTGATGAGTATCAAGACATCTCGCCGCAGCGTTTACGCTTGCTACAAGCGCTGTGTGAGCAAAACCAAGGCCAGTGTAACCTGTTTGCGGTCGGTGATGATTGGCAATCCATCTACCAATTTGCGGGTTCCGATGTGGATTTGACCACCGGTTTTGCGTCGCGTTTTGCGCATTCGACGGTGCACCATCTCGATACTACTTATCGTTTTAATGATCAGATTGGTGCGGTCGCCAACCGCTTTATTCAGCAAAATCCGCATCAGTTACCCAAAACGCTCAATAGCTTTAAAACCCAGAAGCAAAAAGCGGTCATGCTGGCACCGAACCATTCGGTTGAAAAAATATTGGATGAAATCAATCGCTCCACCAATAAGCTGAAAACCGTGCTACTGCTTGGTCGTAATCACTACCATAAACCTGAATTACTGAAAGATTGGCAGAATCGCTATCTCTCTCTCAAGCTCGATTTTATGACTTGCCATGCCAGCAAAGGCAAAGAGGCGGATTATGTGATTATTTTGGCGGTCGATGAAGGCCAATTCCCCGCTCGCGTGAAAGCTTTGCATTTGGATGATGCGTTGAATCAAAGTGAGGATGATTTCCCGTATGCCGAAGAGCGGCGCTTATTCTATGTCGCGTTGACTCGTGCCAAAGAGAAAGTGTGGGTGACTTATAACGGCAACGGCTCCAGCTTTGTTCAAGAGCTGTTGAATGATGACTATCCGGTTGTTAAGCAAAAATAGAATTTGGAATAATTTTAAATGGAGAGAAAAGGCGAGCTAAGCTCGCCTTTTTCAATTAAGACTGTTCACTATTTTGTGAAGATGTTTTATGCCCGATCAGCATTCCATGCACATAAGGATGCCCAGTAAATTTAGACATAATAATGACCGCTGACACATGGACGGCAACGGCAGCCATGGTCAGATTAGCTAAGGTTTCATGCACCTCTTTAATCCAGTCTTCACCCCAAAACAGATCCCACTCACTCATCCAACCCGATAAACCGGTGGCGAGCAGTAAAAACCACATTGCCCAAATCATAATCGCACCAGCAGGGTTATGCCCAGTGTGATTATCTTGTTTGGTTCGCACCACTTCTTTAATGTGCTCAATGGCTTTGGGAATGGATGGCGTAAAAGCCGTTAGCCGAGCAGGGGAGTGAGTGATTCCCCCCCAGCCTAAACGCAGGATAATGGCTCCCATAACCACATAGCCAACCCATTCGTGTAAATCACTGCCCTCTTCAATTGCAAAAAAATTAGCCAAGAAAAGGGCGGCAACCAACCAATGCGTTACTCGAACAAAAAGATCCCATGTGTATGGTTTAGCCATCTTTTTCCTCTTTTACTTTCTCCATATTGGTTGGGTTGAAATAGATTTCGACTCGTTTACCCTCTTGGTCGTGACCATACAATTCATAGCAACTGGTTTTGGTGATTTTGAACACTTTAATCTTATAGCCCATATCTTCCACTTGTTGCTGAGCTTGTTCAAAAGGAATCCAACTGCTTTCGGGTTCTATTGTACAAGTCGGGTCAGCGAATGCTGCCGCAGAAACTAAGCCAAGAGAAGTAATAGCGAACAGACGAGAAATTTTGAGTAGTGACATAATGCGCTCCTTTACGTTATGCATTGATCTCATCCTACCGATTCAAGCTTAATGAATACTTAAGAGAATACTTAAGAGAATAGTTAGAGGAGGTTCAGAATTGAACTCAGTCAGCGTAGCGCAATAAAAAAGGTTTGCTTGAGCAAACCTTTAAATCAACATGAGGGAATATTTACAGTAGGATCCACGTCCAAGTAAACGCGGCAAAACAGAGCGAAACAAAAACCGCAGCAGAGCCAATATCTTTAGCTCGCCCGCTCAATTCGTGACGTTCTGCACCAATGCGATCCACCACAGCTTCAATCGCTGAGTTGAGTAATTCCGCAATCAAGATCAACACTAAACTGCCCACCATTAACACCTGTTCAATCGTGCTTACGGGCAGAAAAAAACTCAACGCGATCAAAGGGAGTGCTAAGGTAACTTCCTGACGAAACGCGGCTTCATTTTTCCATGCAGCGGCAAAGCCTTTCATCGAATATCCAGTGGCGTAAATAATGCGACTGAAGCCAGTACGAGAGTGTTTCATGTGGAGAACTCAGTTAGTCAGTGGAAATAAGCGCGTGATTATATACTCTTAACGGAAACATCGGCAGTGTTAATCGGCGTTAAGATAGCGATGAAATCGCTAATCTGTGCCCAAGCTCAAGTCGCAGCGCCAAGTCATTTGGGTATGGAGAAATGGGAAGATTTCCTTTTCACTCTGCAATGAGTTTTGTAAAGTGGCGGCCTATACCCTTCCTACTTAAAGCTGCAACGCTAAGTAGTTTGGGTAAAAACCAATAAGGTCCATTAAATATACATACCCCACTCCCGATAAAGGAAACGAGGCGATGAGCAAAGCACTTCTGTTAGTTGATGTCCAAAATGATTTTTCACCCAGCGGTGCGCTGCCTGTGCCGGATGGCGATGCGGTCGTCCCTGTGATTAATCAATTGCTTCCGCTCTTTGAACATGTGATTGCCACCAAAGATTGGCACCCAGCCAAACACGCGAGTTTTGCGTCCGTGCAGGGGAAAACTCCGGGCGAAGTCATTGACCTTAATGGCATTCCACAAGTGATGTGGCCTGATCACTGCGTGCAAAATACCCATGGTGCAGAATTTATAGCTGGGTTAGATGTGCAGCGAATTACGCACATTGTCACCAAAGGCACCCATCTTGATGTGGACAGCTACAGTGGTTTTTTTGATAACCAACGTTTCCATGCTACCGGATTGGCCGAATACTTGAGTAATCAGGGAATTTCAGAGGTTTACATTGCAGGTTTGGCGACCGACTACTGTGTGAAATATACCGCGCTGGATGCAGTTTCCCTCTACTTTAAAACTTGGGTCATTCAGGATGCGTGTCGAGGTGTGGAACTGAATGCGGGCGATTGCGCGACAGCGTGGCACGCGATGCAAACGGCAGGGTGTCAGTTGATCACTTCTCAGCAGTTGCTTGCCGGTTAATGCTTTACCTCAGGCTTTATAACCATGGCTATCTCAAGACATAGCCATGGTTGCGATTAGGCCAAATGTTAGGTGCGTTCAGCGAGATAAGCTTGGTAATCCGGAATTTCAATTTGCACTTCCTGCTCCATCAAAGAAGAAGAAAACAAGAATTTAGCACTGGCGCGGTTGGTGGCGACGGGAATATTCCACACACTGGCGATACGCAGCAGCGCTTTCACATCCGGATCATGCGGAACGGCATTAAGTGGATCCCAAAAGAAAATCAGCACATCAATTTTGCCTTCAGAAATTAACGCGCCCAGTTGCTGATCACCGCCCATTGGGCCGCTGATCATACTTTTGATCGCCAGTCCCGTTTCTTTACTGAGCATATGCCCCGTGGTGCCAGTGGCATACAGGAAATGGCGTTGCAGTTTTTCCTTGTTCTCTGTTACCCAGCGCAGCAGTTCACCTTTGCAGTTATCGTGAGCCACAAGAGCAACGTGTTTGTGCGCTGCCATAGTGCGGGTGGTTTTTTTCATGGGTACATTTCCTAATGATTTTGGATGAGAGGTTTGATAACCAAATTTTCGAGTTTATTCAACCGCTTTTACTTGAAATACGGGCCTGTATTCGGACGGAGATAACGAATCTGCAATGATCTTTCTCTCTAGGTGCTGGGGGGTTAACGCTTCAATCTTAGGTGCTTGTTGTATCGCGTACGGTTTGTTGCGTAAAAACGCGGCGGCTTGGCGTACGGAAAGCCGACCTTGTTCGACCATTTGATCGGTTGGGGCAAACTCTACGCGCCCACGCAGTAATCCGCGATAAACGCCATGACTCAAATAGGTTGCGATAAGGCCGATTTGGTCACTTTTGTTGAGTGAACGCAATTCGCTGATCGCCGCTTCAATTGCTACCGCACTGCCAACCAAATAACGCACGTCTGGTTGCTCTAAGGCTTGCTGTATCAAATTGCGTTGCAGCTCTTTATCGTTGTCCGCCCACAAGATTTCCGTAATACGCACATCACTGTGACTAATCGCCTCTTCCAGCCCTTGTAAAACGGGCTTTGTCCCGCCACTCGAAGCGGGGCCGGGTAGCACCACAATCTTAATTTCACCGCTGCCTTTGGGGTGTTTACGCGCTAAATATTCCCCTGCGTAAAATCCCATCCAATACCAATCAACGCCGACTTCGCCTTTTAGGTGCTCTTGCTGTTGCTCATTCAACCGCAACTGATTCACCGTAGCAAACACAGGAACGGAGCGGGTGTAGTGGGCTAAATCATCTTGGTACAGCTCGGGTGATACGGTGCCAAGCAAAATGGCGTCAGCTCCCCAGCGTACGCACAGGGCAATTTGTTGCTGCTGTTTGTGGTGATTCGGGTAGCCACCCGCCTCCATAACGCGCAAGTTGAGGTTGAGCTTGCGTGCTTCCTCCACCATGCCGTAGTTGACCGACAGCCAGTAAGAATCTTTAAGATGAGGGTAAAGCGCACAGAGTTTTTCCGCCGCAGCCGCTGGCAGTGCAGAGAGCAGCAAAAGTGCAGAAATCAGTGAAAATGAGTGCAAACGCAGATTTGGCATGAGGTTATTCGTTGGCGAACCGGAGTAAACACTGCACAATATAGCCCAATCCGCCACGCAGAAGAAGTCAACAAGAAGGTTTTCCCCATGCGTCTCGCCAAAGCCAGTATTGGTCGCAAGCTCTTATTTTCTTTTAGCGCGATGGCGTTGCTCGTGCTTCTCTCGGCGCTGATCGGCGTTCTAGGTTTTTCTCTGGTTGCCAAAACTGAACGTGATGTGGTCAATAATGCCATTCCTTCGATGATCGAGGCGCGCCAAGTTGCTGAGCTCAGTCATCAAATCATTGCTTCTGTACAGACTCTTTCAAACGCCAAAAATGAGCAAGAACACCAAGCCGCTGGGCAGAAGGTTTTCTCGCAATTAGAAACGTTGCTCACTCATATCCAGCAACTGGGAGAAGAGGCGTTTGATAGCGTGTTGCTGGATAGGTTAGAGCAAGACGTACAGAACGTGATTGATACTCTCGCGCAATTAGGAAGGCGCGTTGAGCACCGACTCACGTTGGAGAGCCAATTGAGTACAAGCGTCAAAGAGATGCGCAAATTGGCACAAGAGCTGGAGCAGCTAACCCGTACCCAAGTGCTCAACACCAGCACGATTGCAATCGCCAATGTCACGCACATCTACGATTTATTGCAAAAGCAGCAGCAAGCGCAGGTTTATCAGGCGTTAGACAATCTGGTGGAAGTCGATTTGGATTTAGCGGAACGCTTACATGAGCTGCATCTGTTGGCGTTTAAAGTGCTCAATGAGATTGAAGAGACGCAAACCGTGACTGATTTAGAGCGGATTTTGGCGTTAGATAGCGAATTTGCTGCCAACTTGAGCATTATGCAGCGCCGTGTGCAGGCGGTGGAAGACCCGACGCGCTCCAAACAAATGGTTAGCTTGCTGCGAGGGTTGGAGAAGCGCCGAATCGTATTCGAACTATTGAAACAGCGCTACAGCAATGAACAAGCCGCGCAGCAATTACTGCACGATACCTTGACCCAATTTGCCAAGCTCAATAACACGGTCAATCAGCTGGTGGATGCGTCAAATCAAGTGACCACCGCAGCGGTGAGTAAACTCTCTAACACCCTCTATGACGCGCAATTGATCCTCACCGTGCTGGGGTTACTCGGCCTTGTGATTGTGGTGTGGATCGTGTGGAAGGTCGTTTATCGCTCGGTCATCCAGCGTCTCGATCAACACACCGCCGCGCTGCTCTCGGTGGCAAAAGGGCAGCTCGACGTCGACGTTTCAACTCAAGGAAATGATGAACTGGGTCAGATGGGGCAGGCGATTGCCCATGCGCGCGATACCGCCAAAGCGCTCAAAGTGGTGGCAGAGAGTGAAGTATTAGCCAAACGCGAGTTGCAACAGCACAAAGAACATTTGGAAGAGTTGGTTGAACAGCGTACATGTCAATTGAGCGAGATGAACCATAAGCTCAATCAAGAGGTGCTGAACCACGCCAAAGCGCGCCAGCAAGCGGAGCAGGCCAGCCGTGCCAAATCTGCCTTCTTGGCCACCATGAGCCATGAAATTCGCACCCCGATGAATGGGGTGTTAGGTACGGCGCGTCTACTGCAAGATACCACGCTGACTTCCACTCAGCAGCACTATGTACAAGTGATTAACCGCAGCGGACGGTCGCTGCTGGCGATCCTGAACGACGTGCTCGATTACTCCAAAATCGAAGCGGGGCATCTGGAAATCCATCACACTCATTTTGATTTGTATCGATTAGTGAGTGAAACCCATGAGCTGATGCAAAGCCGGGCGCGAGAAAAAGGCATCACCCTCACTTACCACATTGATGAGGATGTCACCCAATACTGGCAAGGGGATGAGATTCGTATCGGGCAAGTACTCAATAATTTGGTTGGCAACGGGATCAAGTTTACTGACCAGGGCGAAGTGCGTATTCGTATCCGCCTCGCCCCCGATGGGCAAGGCATTCGCTTTGCAGTAGAAGATTCGGGTATTGGGATTGCTGAGGAAGAGCAAGCGACCTTGTTTGATGCCTTTACCCAAGCTGACGCCGGACGGCGCAAGCTTGGAGGGACAGGTTTAGGTTTAGCGATCAGCCGTAAGTTGGTGCAGGCGATGGGGGGCGAGTTACAACTCGCTTCGCAGCTCGGTCAAGGCAGCTGTTTTTGGTTTACCTTGCCGCTACCAGTGGGAGAGCCAGTTGAAACGCCCGCCCTAGCCGTAGATGATGTGCCTGTGGCTAACGTGCTGCTGGTCGAAGATAACGAAGTCAACTGTTTGGTTGCGCAAGGTTTTTTAACCAGTCTGGGTCATCAAGTGACTCTCGCGAAAAGTGTGCAAGAGGCGAAACTCTGCTTTCAGCAGCAACGCTTTGATATTGCTCTGCTTGATATTCATCTGCCCGATGGCAATGGGGTGGATCTGCTGCGCGACCTGCGACAAATGGAAGACAGTATTCACAATGCGGTGATCCCATTTATTGCCGTTTCTGCCCACGTGTTTAATGAAGAAGTCGCCGGATATTTAGCAGCAGGATTTGATGGCTATCTGCCTAAACCGCTGGTCAAAGAACAATTAGCCGCCATGTTGCGTCAACAGTTAACGGCGAAGAGCGGAGATGATGCCGATATGCGCGATAAAGCAGAGAGCCATGATACAAGCAGCATCTTCGATAATGGCCAACCGCAGGGCGAGCCTTCGCCTGAAGCGCAAGCTGTGCGCAAAGAATGGGTCGCGGTAATGGATCACGCCAAATTTGAGCAGGATGTGCAGATCCTTGGTGTGGAGAAAATGCGTGAGATTGTTGGCTATTTTGAACAAGGGTGTGCTGAGTTTTTCGCTCTGTGTGAGGCAGAGCGTGATAACGATGCACAGATCAAAAGCCAAGCTCATAAATTGAAAGGTTCTGCTGGCGCATTGTGGCTAACGCAACTCTACCAACTGTGCCAGCAAATCGAGAAAGCCGATTCGCCTGCCGCTGCATATCAACAAACGCCTCTGGTTGATGCGGTAGAAAATGCCAAGCAGGCTTTGCGTAATGCATTGGATTTGCTGAGTAAAGAATAAAAAAGACCTGCGACAAGCGCAGGCCAAATCCCTATGTGTAGCATTTGGGAGAGTATAATTACAAAGTTTTGGGGGATATAAGTAACGCGAAACCCTACTTTCCGCGTTACTTATTGGGTTAGGCGAACAGGGCTTCCTGCTGCGCCAAATTCAGTAGTCGGCACACGTTGACGTGACCAACCCCTTCGACCGATTCCAGTTGAGTGACCAAAATCGAGGCGATTTTTTTCTCTTGTGCGGGTTTACGCAGCAAATGAATCAGCTGAGTCGCAATATCACCTTGCTTATCTAAATGTGGGAAATAGGTCGGTGTGACACCACGCAAAATAGCAAGCTTACGCAGTAGCGCAGGTTTATCAGACACCGCCCAAATGGTGGCTTGGCTTTGACAGCGTGACATCAAAAGCGGCGTTTCACCTTGCTCAGTCACAATCGCAACACCGAGATCTTTATTGACTTTGGATGCTGAAATCATCGATGACAGAGCAAAGCTTTTGCCCGCATCGCTGCACAGATGTTGTAGCGCATCCCAACAATTTTGCGCACAGTGAGTTTCGTGCTCAACCCCTTGGGCGATGCGCACCATGGCTTGCACTGTTTCCACAGGGTAGCGTCCCGCGGCCGATTCCGCAGAAAGCATGATCGCATCAGTACCATCAATCACCGCATTCGCGACATCCAAGACTTCTGCGCGTGTCGGCAGTGGGTTTTCGATCATCGATTCCATCATTTGCGTGGCGGTGATGACAGGTTTACCTAAGTGCTTAGCACGCGCGATCAGCGCTTTTTGTACGCTTGGCAAACGAGCATCACCAATTTCCACGCCCAAATCACCCCGCGCCACCATGATCACATCAGACGCGCGAATAACGCTGTCCATCGCTTCTTCACTGGCTACCACTTCTGCGCGCTCAACTTTGGCGACAATGTGCGCATGGCAGCCTGCTTGAGTGGCGAGTTGGCGCGCGTATTCAATATCTTCCGCATTGCGTGGGAAAGAGACGGCTAAGAAGTCGGCTTGCAGCTCCGCCGCAGTAATAATGTCGAGCTTGTCTTTTTCTGTGAGAGCCGGAGCGGAAAGACCGCCGCCAAGCAAGTTAATGCCTTTACGGTTGGACAGTTTGCCACTATTGAGTGCGATGGTGTGAACAAGGCGAGCTTGCATATCGACGGCCGTGACTTCCAGTTGAATGCGGCCATCATCGAGGAGCAGGATGTTGCCTACGTTTAGATCATCAATTAGTTCTGGGTAGTCTAAACCCACGCGCTCTTGCGTACCGGCTTGACCATCTAAATGGCCATCAAGAATAAATGTGTCGCCTGCAGAGAGTTGAATCGCGCCTTCTGCAAAGCAAGCGATACGAATTTTAGGGCCTTGTAGATCAACCAGTACGCCAACGCTCACATTGAGCTGCTGCGCGATCTCACGCACCATTTCCGCGCGAGCAATGTGTTCTTCAGCGCTGCCGTGAGAAAAGTTCAAGCGAACCACGTTCACGCCAGCTTGGATGAGTTGAGTCAAAGTTTCACGAGTTTGGCTAGCAGGGCCTAAAGTGGCCACAATTTTGGTTTTACACATGTTGTAATTCCTATAACGACGCTCAACAAGAAAATAAAAAAGAGAAAGTAAGCAGGAGCTAGGCTCCTTCTGGCATCGTCGTCCTACTTGGCACTACAGCGCCAAGTAGGACGGGTATCGATTAAGAAGCGGTTTGGGTTTTCAACGGCTTGCCTTCTGCTTCGTCGATATCGACGACTTTCTTGGCATTCCACACGGTTAGGGCGAGTAGTACTGAAACCACCCCAGCAGCCAACCAGAAGTACTGAGCGTTACCGAAGTCGTAATGTTTTACGCCTTCGACTTCAGTCACTGTGATCAGTGATGCAGAGATAAGTTCTTGAGCAGAAGCAGCGATGTAAGAACAGAGACCGATCAGGCCTTTCACGGCGCCGACTGCGTTTTTCGGCATTAGGTCACAAGCGATAAGGCCGGCAAGGAACACGACTAGACCACCGATCGAGAAGCCGATCATGCTCAGTGCTACAGCATCAACGATACGGTTATCTGGGCCGAAGAACATCAGACACATACCAGCGATGTTGGTCAATCCGTACAGCAGGTTAGGGATGTTACGGTTACCTTTGAACACTTTGTCAGACAAGATACCTGACAGAATCGCACCAGCCAGACCCGCAGTTGGGTACATGGACATGGCAAAACCAGCGTCAATCAGTGAGTAGCCTTTTTGCTCTTGCAGGAACAGCACTGCCCAAGAAGACATGGCGTAGCGAGAGATGTACATCGCCGCACAAGCCAGAGCGATAAGCCATACCACAGGTTGCTTCAGGATGAACATTTGCGCACGGCGTGTTTCTTTTGGATCGTTGGCTTTTTTGATTTCCGTGCCTTCCTCAAACGCTGTGCCTGGATCAGGCATACCATAAGTTTGTGGGCGGTCTTTCAGTAGCTTAAACATGATGAGAGAAGCCACGACACCCGCGATACCCGCACCGATGAAACCTGCACGCCAGCCAAAGTAGCTCACCAAGCTTGCGGTTAGGATCCAAGTGATACCTTCACCGATGTTACGTGAGCCGCCCCAGATGGAGTAACGGCTACCACGTTGCTTTGGAGAGAACCATTGGTAGATAGAGACGCAAGATGGTGCAGAACCGACCGACTGGAACCAACCGTTCAAGCCCCACAGCAGAACGAAGAAGAACGCGACCGTGTTCATCCCCATGAAGATCGAAGCAACGCCCGACAGCAGCAGCGAGAACGACATAAAGCGGCCAATGTTGGCGTAGTCAGATAGAAAGCCGTTCAGGAACTTACCAAAGGCATAAGTAAAGAAGAAGGCCGAACCCATGATGCCGAGTTCTTCGAGGGTGACGATGCCAGCATCCAGCATCGGTTTTTTCACTACGCCGAGCGCCATACGTACCACGTAGAACATGGCATAACCGAAAATCAGGCCAATAAAGACTTGCCATTGATAGCTTTTGTAGCGTTTTAACATTTCCGCTTTTGAGCTGCTGAGTAAAGGCAGATCGGGGCGGGTTTTAAAGAAATTAAGCATAAGAGCTCTCCCTAGTTCACGATTTCAAACGAGCTGTTTGTCGGGAGGCATCATTAGCCAAAGCCAGTTGTGGCTCAAAAACACCTTTTTGGGACAGAAATGACCCAAATGCGCGTTAGCTGTGAGTCAAAACTGGGAATTTTGCCCTCAGTGGATAAGCAATTGCTGATAAAATTAATGACAGAAAAGGTCAGAGTTGACCCAAATGCGTGGACGACTTTTTTTCAACAAATGACAGAGATTTGAGTGAACGCACAAAAACTAGGGATTTGCCTAATGCCGCGATGGATTTTTGCCTTTATTATGCCCTGCCTCTTACTGAGTTTGGGCGTATCCACTCAAGCTCAGGCTGCCGAGAGAGAGTTGGTGATCCTCACTACATTTTCACGTGAGCCCTTACTGCCTTTGGTGGAGGAGTTCAGTCGCCGTTATCAAGGCATTGAAGTGCAGATCATTCACCGCCGCGCGCAGTCGAGCGTGCAGCTGCTCAACAAAAGCTATATTCAGAATATTGATTTGGTGCTGAGTTCATCGCCATATTTGATGCAGAATTTGGCACAGAGCGGTAAGTTGGCCGCCTTACCAGAGCCGATGCAGACCCCAGAATGGTTGAAACCTTACGCACTGCCGATGACCGAACATGTGGCGACGATCGGTTATTCAGGGGCGGGATTAGTGTGGAATCAAGACTATCTCAAAACGCATCAATTGCCTGAGCCGAAGCAATTTAGCGATCTGGCGAAACCGGTCTATTTTGGGCATGTCACCATGAGTACACCAGCACGCTCTGGCACCACGCAGATGATGGTGGAAAGCATACTGGCCAAATATGGCTGGCAAAAAGGATGGGAGATCTTGCTGCGCGTCGGTGCCAATTTGGCGACGGCATCGGCCAGAAGTTTTGGCGTGAGTGACTATATCGCCAATGGTCAGTTTGCGGTGGGCCCGACCATTGACAGCTATGCCCTGATCCTTGGTCGTAAACTCGACTACGTACAGTTTGTTTACGATGAAAGTTTTACCTTGATGCCGACGTATGTTGCCCAAATTCGGCAAAATCACAACGATCAGTACGCTAAAGCATTTATCGAACTTCTGATGTCCAGCGCTGTACAAACTAACATGGAAGGCAACGATTTTGCCAAACACAGCGTGCAAGATCAGTCTCTAGTCAACGAGCGATTCACCCGTTTGCCCATGGGCAGCATTATTCGCCGCGAAGAGTGCCTGAACGATTTATTCGATTTGGCCATCACCAAGCAACTGCCGCAACTAAAAGATACGCTACTTGCGGTACTTGAAGCGAAGGCGCAGTTTGCACGTCGTCCTTCTGTATTGGCTAAAATTGAGCAGATTGAACGCACGGTTTTTACCATGCCGATTTCCGAGCAAGAGGTTGATGCTTTAGCCATACAAATCGCGCCAAACTCGGCGCTGAGTGAAGAGCAGCAAGCGGAATCTGCCATGCTGCTTGCAGAAAAGGGGCATGAATGGCAAATGCGTTTGGAAAAACAGCTTGAGCAAGCTAACCAAGAATTGAAAATCTTGCTGGCTGAGGAAGCGCAATGAGTTTGACCACTCGCCACACCATAGGCGCAAGACTGTTGCTGGCATTTGCGTTCAGCACTTCGCTTTTGACTATCGTGAGCTTAGTGGCTTGGGGTACATGGAGCCGACTGGATTATCAAGTGGCGGAACTGCTCAATCAAAGCGTACCCAAGTACAACACCAGCTATGTATTGGAAACCCGCAGTTCAGAGATTCGCAGACGAATTCAACTGATCGTCAGTGCAACCAGCAAAGTGACACTCAACCAGCAATATCAGCGTTTGCAAGAGGATTTCACCGCGATCCACGCAGCGTTGGCGAGTTTGCCACAAAATGAACAGCAAGCGGCGCTGCAACAAGGGTACACAGAGTTGCGGCAAACCACGCAACAGATTAACGATCTGGTTTCGGCTCGGATTGATGTCGACCGACGTTTAGCTCTGTTTGCGGAGCAGTTGGATTGGCTGCATCAAGATATTGGGATGGAGCTGTCGCCGATGCGCCAAGAGCTGCAGTGGCAATTAGAGCGAGGTGGCGCAGCCCAGCCACAAGCCCAAGTGATGTTTCAGACCATTAATCTTATTCAAACTATCTTAGATGGTGAAACCCAAGCCTTTTTGTTTGTGGATGAACTACTGAAAGCCAAGCATCTCACCCAAGTGGATAACGGCATGCGCGTTTTGCAGTATCGACTTGATGAATTGAGCCGATTAAGCCAACCGCTATTTACTCAGCCATCGTCGATTGCCTATCAACAACTGCTTGAAGAGTGGCGTAATGTGCTGCGTTTAGAGGGCGATTTTCAGCAAAGCCTGCGTGATAGGGTGGTGCTGACCCAAAAGTTAGAGAGCACGAGTGAACAACTGCAAATTCAGCTCGATCAACAGCATACGGCAATCGCAGATTTGGTGGCGAATGCGGATGCGCTGTTTGTACAAGTCAAAGGACAAACGGCTCAATTGGTGCAAGAAGGTAACCGAGTGCTGCTGATCTGCTTTGGGCTCTCCATCGGTTTGAGCTTGTTGCTGATGTATTACTTTGTGCATAAACGGATTGTCGGACGCTTACACCGCTTAAGTGAAAGCTTGGATGCGATTATTCATAACGATCTTTCTCACCCGATCACCGTGGATGGTAAAGACGAGATCGGGGCATTGAGTGAACAGCTCATCTTGTATGGCAAAAAAGTGGAAGAGATGGAACGCACTAACGCGTTGAGTCTCATCAATAACACGCAAGCGAGTCTGATCACCTGTGATCGGTATGGGCAAATTGAATCCGCCAACCCGAGTGCGATGGCCACGCTGCGTTTAGAATCTCTCGCGCAACCCTTGACGCTATGGAGCTGTTTTGCTAAACACGTACAACCTAAAGTCGGTCAATTATTTGATAAGAAAGGGAATTTAATTCAGAAAGGGGCGGAGAGTTTAACCTTATCACTCGGTAATCCAGAAAAGCCTCATTACTTGCGCCTCTATTTGCGCCGCTACAGCCAAGGCTTGCACGATAAAATCATTGTCACCATCACCGATGTGACCGACCAAGAACACGCCAATCGCTTGTTAGAGCAACGAGTCAAAGAGAAAACCCAATCACTGCGCGAGAAAAACCGTGAGTTACAAGCGGAGGTCGAAGAGCGCCAGCGCGCTGAAGCGCACTTGAAGAAAACACAAGGCGAGCTGATCCAAGCGGCGAAAATGGCGGTCGTTGGGCAGACCATGACCAGTCTTGCCCATGAGTTGAATCAGCCGTTGAGTGCGATGTCGGCTTATCTGTTTTCAGCTCGATTGGCATTAGAGGAGGCACCACAGGCTCAACTGGCAACATCGCTCGACCATATCGAAAATCTCACTGAGCGAATGGGTAAGATTGTGAACAGTCTGCGCCATTTCGCCCGCAAAAACAGCAGCGATGAATCGTTGCAGCCCGTGCGGCTCAACAGCGTTGTAGAACAAGCATTGGTATTGGTGCAAACCAAAGCGAAACGACAGCAGATCAAACTTATCAATACCTTACCCGATGATCTCATGGTAATGGCGGATGCATTGAGTTTAGAGCAGGTCTTAATCAATCTGATTGTGAATGGCTGTGATGCTTCAACAACCTTCGCGCAACCTTGGGTCAAGCTGATTGCGTTAGGCACAGAGCAAGGGATGCAGCGGATTGCGGTGATTGATAGTGGGCAGGGTTTTGAACACGAAGTCGTTGATAAATTATTTACCCCATTTACCACCACCAAAGAGGTGGGCTTGGGGCTTGGGCTGAGCATTTGCCAGTCATTAGTGGAAAAGATGCAAGGCCGGATTGCACTGGCCTCTAATTTGGAAAAAGGTGCAATGGTTATTTTGGAGTTACAGCAAGATGAAAAGTACCGTACTGCTGATTGATGACGATCAGGATGTGTTGGATTCCTACCTACATTTGATGTCGATTGCCGGATTAACCGCCAAAGCGGTGATCGATCCTACTCAAGCCATGAGCCACATCCAACCCGATTGGAATGGCGTCGTGCTGCTGGATATGTACATGCCTCAACTGCATGGCATGGAATTGCTCAAGCAGATCAAAGCCGTAGACGACAAAATTCCGGTCATCGTGATCACAGGACACGGTGATATCCCGATGGCGGTGGAAGCGGTCAAAATGGGCGCGTGTGATTTTCTCGAAAAACCGATCAATCCTCCGCAATTGCTCACGCTGATCAAGCAACATCTTGAGCTGCGTCGCTCGTTCATCGAGCAAAAGCTGCTGTTATCCCGTTCAGTCAAACGTGAATTAGTCGGAAAATCAGCACAAATGGAGCAAATTCGCTCTCATGTGGCGCAATATGCGCTGCTGAATCGCCATGTGGTGATAGTGGGGGAGTCGGGCTGTGGGCGGCACACCATCGCCTACCTTATCCATCAACTGACCACCAATAACGGTCACTTGCCCTGGGTTGAGTTAGTCGCTTCGGCCAAAACCGAGTGGAGTACCGTTGAACCTAAAGTGCAAGAGAGTGCGGGTGGAACCTTGTTGATTGACCATATTGAGTTGCTCAGCGAGGAAGTGCAGCGCAATGTGGTACAGAGTTTACTCAACCAAGAGCGACTCAATCGCCCCAGAACGCGAGTGATTGCGGTGATTGATCAGCCACCCGAGCAGTTAATTGCTCAAAACCAGCTTTTGCCAGAGCTTTACTATTTGCTCAATCAAGGGCAGATCGATGTGCCTTTGTTGCGTCAAAGACCCGATGACATTGCGGCGCTGTTTCACTACTTCCTAAAACAGAGCTGCTATAAGCTCGGCAAACCCATGCCCAATGTTGAGCCGCATTATCTTGCCTTGTTGCGCGCCCACCAATGGCCGGGGAATGTGCGCGAGCTGCGTAATGTGGCGGAGTTGTATGCGATTGGCATTGTAAAACTGGCGGGCAAAGAGCGTCTCTACAATCAAGAAGAGATGCTGTCGCCATTGGATGAGCTGGTGGACGATTACGAAAAGCAAGTGATTGAAGATGCGCTGTTTCTGTTTTCTGGCCGAGTAGCCGATGCCGCGAACTACCTACAAGTGCCGCGTAAAAAGCTCTATCTGAGAATGAAAAAGCATGGTTTAGAGAAAGATGCGTTTAAAGCCCGAGGTTAGGGGATGACGGACAAGGTTAGTAAAGCCTGCGCGCTGTAGTAACTAAACATCACCACATGTCGTGAAAACTGCGATGAAGAGCGAAATCGGTCAATGGCTAGCACCAAATCGGAAAGCATAAACATCGCCGCCCCCATGAGAGCAAGGCGTGAGGCATTGTTGTTATAACCTAGCCAGTACTCTGTGGCGGTGCACGCCATGAATACGATAACGGCAATGTAGCCCGCAACTGGAAAAGTCATTTTGCCAAGGTTGGGCAGTAGCAGTAAAAAAGCGATGACGCCCAGTGCTGACCAAATGGCGAGCGGCCACCAAGTAAAGGTGGTGATGGTGGTGCTAAAACCGAGCGTATAAGCGATGTGGGCCAGCAGAAAAGCCAGCAAACCAGAGACAAATTTATCCTTTGGATGCATCAGTAATATGTCGCCAAGCGCTGAGAGCAAAAGGCCTGCCACGATCCACCACGCAAAATCGGATAATGGGTTAGGGGTGATCACAATCGACAAGGCCATCAGCAGGATCGGGGTGGGCTTCGAGAGATAGAACATCCAACGTGGACCGCGATCAATCGTGATTAATTGAACAACACAAAGAGCAATAATCAACAGCCACATAACTCTATCCGCAATAACATCCGCAATAACATCCGCAAAACGACCATAAACGAAACTCAAAAAATGCAGCACGCCATCCGCATTGGATTGACGTGCTGCAAGAGTGTAACAGGATTTATCGTTTAGCGAATAGCGCTGCTTGGCTCAGATTTAATACAAGGCGTTTTCTAAGATCTTGCGTGACTCTTGTAAGTCAATCGTGCCTTGTTCACCCAGTTTATGCATACCGTGGGCTGTCAGTTGCTGCAATACCGCATCGACGGCAGCCTCTTTTGCCATGCCGTGTTCACCAAATTGGGTCGCCACATTCAGTTGGTGGTAAAAAGCTTCAATGGCCGCAATGGTTTTTTCCGCTAAATCATCGGATTGCGGTAAACCAAAGACATTTTTGCCCATCTGTTCGAGTTTGGCTTTTTTATGCTTCAGTTGATTGCGTAGCAGCCAAGGTTGCACAATCGCTAGCGAACGAGCGTGGTCGACATGCCATAACGCAGTGAGCTCATGACCGATCATATGCGTTGCCCAGTCTTGCGGTACTCCAGTGCCAATTAAGCCATTTAGCGCTTGGTTGGCTGTCCACATGAGGTTAGCTCGCCATGCGTCATTGTCTCGATTTACAAAATCTGCGCCTAAGGCTAACAGGTTGCGTAGCAGCACTTCGGCATAGCCTTCTTGCACCATGGCTTGAGTGGGGAGTGTCAAATACTGTTCACACACATGCACCCAAGCATCGACTAAACCATTCACCAACTGGCGTTCTGGCAAGCTCTTCATCACATCAGGGTCAAGCACGGCAAAACGTGGCTGAACGGCGGGAGAGAGAAACGCCAATTTATCTTGTGTTTCCGCTTTGGTGATGACCGCACCAGTATTGGATTCAGAGCCGGTAGCGGGCAGAGTCAAAATCGCGCCGATCGGTGTGGCTTGTTTTACGGTGTGTTGCCCGGTCAAAATATCCCAACCATCGCCTTCATAAAATGCTGCGGCGGCCACGTACTTTGAGCCATCGATGACCGAGCCACCGCCGACGGCAAGAATAAAGTCAATGTGTTGGTTTTTCACTATGTGCACCGCTTTATCCAGTGTTTCCTTGGTTGGGTTAGGCTCAACACCGGAAAATTCAACCCATTGATGTTCACTTAGTGCCTCAACCACTTGGTCATAAACGCCATTACGTTTAATGGAACCACCACCATACAGCACTAACACTTTGTGATCTTTTGGAATATCCCGACGGATGCTGGCGATCTGCCCCTGTCCAAAATGGATCATGGTTGGGTTGACGTAACTAAACTGCATCTGCTCACCTCATTAGTATGGTTTTTGGAGTAGCCGTGAATCGGAAAAACGAGCAGCCCAAGCTGCCGTTAGCCCACAAGTTTATAGGCTGAATGCTATTACGCATCTGCAAAACACAATAGGTCATTTTGCGAGGAAATTTTGTGTATTGTGCGAGGAAATGGGCATTTCATATCCCCTTCCTACTTGAAGTTGCCGCGGTGTTGGCTACGTTCGTTCACCCCAATCACATAGTTTGCCTATGCTCATGGGGAGTCACTCACTTGCTGCCTACCTGTAACTCCAAGTTGTTTGGGTATCGCAAGGGTTAACAAAAGAGGAAGTAAAATTATTGATGTTTTACTCTTTTGTAACAATAAGCATAGTTGTAGGCTTGTGCTCCCTCTTAGGAAAAATTGTCACACAAAAATTGTTGAACCCCGTATTTTGTTCTGAAAAACGGGGCTTTTTTTATGGTGAAAAATTTATGAGTAATTCGTTGTTGATGCAAAATAACTCGCTTTGATTTGCATAAATCAGACACTCGTTTGCGAGTCATTATTAAAATTCACACTTTTTTGAGTGCCAAATTATCCCTCTATTCTAAAGTTGTTTTACGCAAGATTTTAAGTGAGCCGATGTCGACGTGGTTTATTTAATGGTTGAAATAATAACTTGAGGGAAGAACAACAATGCGTGTACTCGAAGGAAAAGCAGGGAAGAGTGTTTTTACACTAAGCACTTTAACCGCTTCATGTTTAATGGCTTTTAGCAGCTATGCTGCGGTGGATTGCTCGACGTTACCTGAATGGCAATCGTCTGCGGTGTATACCGGTGGTGCCAAAGTGCAGCACAAGGGCAATGCTTACCAAGCCAACTACTGGACTCAAAACAACGATCCTGAAACCTTTTCTGGTAACTATGCCCAATGGAAACTGTTGGATTCATGCAGCACATCGGGGGGGACTAACCAAGCACCGAGTGTGACGTTAACCGCACCGCTTGCCACTGCGCAGGTGAAAGCCGGAGAGGTCATGACACTCGCAGCAAACGCCTCTGATGCAGATGGTTCTGTCGCGCGTGTTGAGTTCTCAGTGGATGGCGTATTGGTTGGTCAGGCAACCAAAGCCCCGTACAGCGCGAGCTGGACAGCGACCAAAGGAACGCATGAATTTAGTGCGGTTGCCTTTGATGATAAAGGGGCTGTCAGCACCAAAAATGCAGTCACTCTGACGGTGAGTGACGCTGGTCCAGCGAATCAAGCGCCAACCGTGGCGGTGGCTCTCTCTGCATCAAGCGTGGATGTTGGGACGGTCGTAACGTTGAGCGCAGAAGCGGCGGATGCAGATGGCTCAGTAGAGAAAGTCGATTTCTATGTTGGTGGTGCGCTTGTCGGCACTTCAGCAAAAGCACCTTACACTCTCAATTACACGGCAACCAAAGCAGGTTCACTAGCGGTTTACGCGCGTGCTACCGACAACTTAGGGGCAGCCACAGATTCTGCACTGACCACGCTGGTGGTGAATGGCGTCGCACCGGTTGCGAATTGCCGTCCGGATGGTTTGTATCAAACGGAAGGCGTACAAGTGCCATACTGTACCGTTTACGATGCAGATGGCCGTGAGAAAATGGGCGTGGATCATCCACGCCGTGTGATTGGTTACTTTACCAGCTGGCGTTCAGGCGATGATCCGCAAGCCGCTTACTTGGTTAAAGACATTCCTTGGGAGCAACTGACACACATTAACTATGCGTTTGTCAGCATTGGTTCGGATGGCAAAGTGAATGTCGGTGATGTCAACGATCCAAATAACGCGGCCGTTGGTAAAGAGTGGCCAGGGGTAGAAATCGATCCAACGCTAGGTTTTAAAGGTCACTTTGGTGCTCTAGCCACTTACAAACAAAAATACGGTGTAAAAACCCTGATCTCTATCGGCGGATGGGCCGAAACCGGCGGTCACTTTGATGCAAATGGTAACCGTGTGGCTGATGGTGGCTTCTACACTATGACCACCAATGCTGATGGTTCCATCAACCACGCAGCGATTGAAAAATTTGCGGCATCTGCAGTTGAGATGATCCGTAAGTACAAATTTGATGGTGTGGATATCGATTACGAATACCCAACCTCCATGGCGGGCGCAGGAAATCCCGATGATAAAGGTTTTATGGAGCCACGTCGTGCTTACCTGTGGGCTTCTTACCAAGAGTTGATGCGTGTTCTGCGTGAAAAACTCGATCAAGCCTCGGCGCAAGATGGCCATCACTACATGCTGACGATTGCCGCACCATCTTCTGGTTACTTATTACGTGGTATGGAAACATTCGATGTCACCAAGTATCTCGACTACGTCAATATCATGTCTTACGACTTGCATGGTGCGTGGAACGATCACGTTGGTCACAACGCCGCGCTCTACGATACAGGTAAAGACTCTGAATTGGCGCAGTGGAACGTTTACGGTACAGCGCAATACGGTGGTATCGGTTACCTGAATACGGACTGGGCATATCACTACTTCCGTGGCTCAATGCCTGCAGGTCGTATCAACATTGGTGTGCCTTACTATACCCGCGGTTGGCAAGGTGTCACCGGTGGTGAGAATGGACTCTGGGGCCGAGCGGCACTGCCGAACCAAAATCTCTGTGCACCGGGTACTGGTGAAGGGGAGAAAAACAACTGTGGTCACGGTGCAACCGGTATCGACAACATGTGGCATGACGTTAACGCTGCAGGTGACGAAATGGGCGCAGGCTCTAACCCAATGTGGCATGCGAAGAACCTAGAAAAAGGCATTTGGGGTTCATACGCAGCGGCTTATAAGCTCGATCCAACCACCACACCGCTGATTGGTACTTATGTACGCAATTATGACAGTGTGGCCGTGGCTCCTTGGTTGTGGAACGCAGAGAAGAAAGTGTTCTTGTCGACCGAAGATAAACAGTCAATTGATGTGAAAGCCGATTACGTTATCGACAAAGAGGTTGGCGGTATCATGTTCTGGGAGTTGGCGGGTGACTATAGCTGTTACAACCTTGATGCCAACGGCAAGCGCACCTCAGTGGACCCTTCTGAGCAAGCGTGTGCCACCGGTAAAGGTGAGTACCACATGGGCAATACCATGACCAAAGCCATCTACGACAAGTTCAAAGTCGCCACGCCTTATGGTAACAAGGTGGCAACGGGCGCAATCCCTGCTGAAGCGGTGAATATTGCGGTGAAAGTCGGTGGCTTCAAAGTCGGTGACCAAAACTACCCAATCAATCCGAAGATTACCTTCACCAACAATACAGGGATTGATATCCCGGGAGGAACGGAGTTCCAATTCGATATTCCTGTTTCAGCGCCAGATAACGCGAAGGATCAATCGGGTGGCGGCTTGAAAGTGATTGCATCAGGTCATACCCGTGCCAATAACATTGGCGGGTTAGACGGTACGATGCATCGCGTGGCGTTCTCTCTACCCGCTTGGAAATCACTTCCTGCTGGGGCAACCTATGAATTGGATATGGTTTACTACCTGCCGATTTCAGGTCCAGCGAACTACACAGTGAAAATCAACAATGTGGAGTACGCGTTTAGCTTTGAGCAACCGGATCTCCCTGTCGCCGATTTGACTGCAGGTGGCAATACGGGAGGTAATACCGGCGGTAACACTGGTGGTGGTACGGGTGGTGGCTCAACGGGTGATGTCATCCAGTGGGTTCCCGGTTCGACCCAAGTTCAAAATGGCACAACGGTGACTTACAACGGTAAATGCTTTGTAGCTCAAAATAACCCCGGCGTATGGGAATCACCGACACAATCTAACTGGTTCTGGAAAGAAGTGACTTGCCCTCAGGCGTAACTGTTCGAATCAGGTCATCAAGAACCCCCGCATTGCGGGGGTTCTTCTTATTCAGTCACTAAAGAGTGTATGGTTTGCGATAGATGAGCCATGAACGGCCTAATATATTAAACGGTATATACCCTTCCTACTTGAAGTTGCAGCGGTGTTGGCTACGTTCGTTCACCCCAATCACATAGTGTATCTATGCTCATGGGGATTCACTCACTTGCCGCCTACCTGCAACTCCAAGTTGTTTGGGTATAGACCCCACTTTCCGGGAAAGCTACTCGGTCGAAAACTGATAACTTTCTGGTACGACAACAACGCCTCGCTCTGAGATATGAAAGCGTTTTCTATCCTCGATAGGATTAAGGCCAATTTCGGTATAGGGCGGAATTTTTACGTGTTTATCGATAATGCAATGAATGAGCTTACACCCTTCGCCCACTTCAACATCATCAAACAAAATACTGTCGACGATCAGCGCAGAATCATTGATGCGAACATTGGAAGAGATGATCGAATGTTGCACCGAGCCGCCCGAGTTGATGACGCCGTTAGCAATGATTGAATTGATAAAAATCCCTTCGTTACCCGTGGCCGATGAAACGGTTCTTGCTGGCGGGTACTGCTGCTCATAAGTGCGGATTGCCCAGTTTTTTTGATACAAATTCATGGGCGGAACGGGCTGCAACAAATCCATATTGGCATCATAGAAAGAGTCTATGGTTCCGACATCTCGCCAATAGCAATCCCGAGCGACGCGGCCTTTACCAGAGCAGAACGAGTAGGCAAAGACACTGCCTGTCGCGATCAATTTAGGAATGACGTCTTTCCCAAAGTCGTGGCTGGATTGCTCAATTTCAGCATCTTCGGTTAATGCTTTTTTCAGTACATCCATATTGAAAATATAAATCCCCATCGAGGCTAAACTGTGATCGGGTCTGTTGGGGATACAAGGGGGATCCGCGGGCTTTTCAACAAAGCAGGTAATACGAGAGTCGTCATCAATCGCCATCACGCCAAACGCAGAGGCTTCATGTCGAGGCACTTGCATACAGGCAATGGTTAAAGTGGCATTTTTGCTGATGTGTTCTTCGAGCATGGCAGCATAATCCATGCGATAGATGTGATCACCAGAAAGCACCACGACGTATTTGGCATCACTACGCGCAAGTAGCCACATATTGTGAAACAGCGCATCGGCGGTTCCTTCGTACCATTTTCCTCCCTTACGCATTTGCGGCGGCACCACGGTGATGAATTCACCAAGCTCGGGATTGAATATGGACCAGCCATTACGAAGATGTTTATGTAAGGAGTGCGATTTGTATTGAGTTAACACCAAGATGCGGCGTAATCCAGAATGCAGGCAATTGGTTAAGGTGAAATCGATAATCCGATATTTTCCACCAAAAGGTACAGCGGGCTTGGCTCTGTCATCCGTCAGCGGGGAAAGGCGTGAGCCCATTCCTCCTGCGAGAATCACAGCTAAAGTGTCCTGCATAAAGCGTCTCCATGAATCGATCTGTGACTAACTCCTTCCTCCTTGAAGTTGCAGTGGTGTTGGCAATATTCATTCACCCCAGTCACATAGTTTGTCTACGTACACGAGAATTTATTCACTTGCCGCCTACCTGCAACACCAATGAGTTTAGGTGTGTTTGTAGTAAAACCAACCTATGAAGCGTAGTACAAGACGCAAAAGTTAGCGGAGGGCTTAGGCGCACACTCGATAAGGCTGAGTGAAAATCGCTACAAGCTGTGAGGTATCTCCTAATAATCTTTGCTGCATACATCGATTTTGCATCACGCAAAGTGATGCATTTCCATGGCGGTGAGTACTGATATTTGGTTGCGTCCCGATGTTTTGGATTCATATAAAGCCAGATCGGCTCTTTTGTAGCTTTGGTCGGGTGATGTGCAAACATCGGTAACACCACCACTTAGGGTCACTTGTTGATGGTGTAATGAAGCGATATGCAGGCGTACGCGGTTAAGTACTTGTTCGGCTTCTTCAATGGAAGTGTAGGGGAAAATAATGGCAAACTCTTCTCCGCCAATCCGTGCGATAAAATCCGATTCCCGTAACTGATCTTGGATGCCTTTCGCAACGGTCCGTAACACTAGGTCCCCTTCGTTGTGTCCGAATTTGTCGTTAATGCGTTTAAAGTGGTCGATATCAATGATAGCAAGGCAGCTCTGGGCTTGATCGGGATAACGGCGACGCTTAGCGCACTCTAAAGAGATGGTTTGATCGAATTTACGTCGATTCCACAAATCGGTTAACGCATCTTTTTCGCTCAGCTCACGCAGGCGATTCTCCAGCGCCTTGCGATGTGAAATATCCACAAAAGAGGCAACGTAGAATTGAATGACATTGTCTTCATCGCGGATGCTTTGAATACGGAGAATTTCGGTGATGCTTTCGCCATCTTTGCGTTTGTTGATCACTTCACCTTCCCATACGCCATTGTCTTGCAGAGCTTTCCACATCTGCATATAGAATTCGACTTTGTGTAATCCAGAAGCAAAAATGGACGGCTGCTTACCTTTGACATCTTCAAAAGTGTAACCACTTAGGCGGGTAAATTCGTTGTTTACTTTGATGATGCGATTCTGGCGGTCGGTAATGACCACCGCTGACATGCCATCCATCGCTGCTCGAGCCAATTTACTGTCAAGGCTATTTTTTAAATGGTTGATGTTCCATGCCGCAAATCCAGCCGCAATGATAGAGAGTAGCGATAACACTGTCACCGCTTGACTCATCAGTGCCCAGCGCGCATTTGCGTAGGTCTTATCTATTTCTGCCTTATTGATGCGCAGTACCAATACCAAAGGTTTAAAGTCAGGTAAGACAGAACTGAGATCCACTTTGATATAGCTAAACCAGGTTTGATTGGATAGAGCAAAGCCTTGTTGGTTGAGTTGGATTTTTTGCCAAAGCTCTGGGTGTTGGGCTGAAAAGTGGAGTGAAGAGGTTGAACGTGTACCGGATGGCTTGTGTTCACTGAGCAGTAATTCTCCTGCCGAATTCAAAATATCCGGTGAATCAAACTGATCATAAATAAAAGAGAGACGTTGATAGAGAGACTGTAGCTTCACCGTCACGACAAGAAAACCTTGCCGTTGGCCTTGATGCTCAATACCCGTCACAAAACGAAAGGTCGGCAGCATACCAGAAGGCGTATCTGCTGACATCGCGACTTGCGTTGCCCAAACTTGAGGCGTCGTGAGTTGGGCGTATTGAGCCACAATTTGCTGGCTGAACGGATCTGTCGTTTGAGCAGATTCAACAAAGGTGACTTGGTGCCCATCGTAAATCGCTTTAAGTTGTTCTTTTCCTTGTCTATCCAGCAATCTGAATGAAGAGAAAATCGCTTGCGATCTTAACGTCACATCCCACAATGTTTTGAGTTGACTGAGTGCTTCTTTGCTTGGTGTGGTGACAGCCGTGAATAAAAGGTCATTTTTAGCTAACAGCTGGGTGGCTTGGTGTGTGCTTTCCAGCATTCGTAACAAGTCATGCTGACTGAACTCAAGCTGTAAGCGAGTCTGTTTTTCAACGCTGCTGACCGCTTGAGTCTCAAGCTGGCTAGCAGCATGTATGAAATACAGTGTAGGAATGAAACCAAGTACAAACGCAACAATGGCAAATTGTATGAAATATTTACGGGCTGAGGTGTACATAATTCGATGTATAAGTCGTTGAGTGCATACTATAGAACGAATCAAATGAGATTTCGCTTCCAGAATTTTACTTCGTGCACTCGATCATAGTTTGTGTTTGTTAACAAACGAACCATGCTCAACTTTTCAGCAGAGGATCCGATTAAAAGAGGCAGTCCGATGATGTCTGCCCCATTTACATTGTAAATCTCGCATTCATTTGGGGGGCGATTGGGCGACTCGGTGACGGATGATCTTCCATAACCGCAGCATGAAGTGTGCCTTTACTTCAAAAAATCTTTTTATCAGAAGATTTCTGGTCAAGCTTTGTTCAAATATCCCGCTATATTGATAAGAAAGTAAGATTCGTCGCATTTTCATATCAATGACGTTGCGCTAGAGAAATTTTACGAGCGGGGGAAAATGAAAAAAATACTCATGCTACTCGTGCTGATACTCGGATTAGGTGGAGCAGGTGCGGGATTTTATCTGTTTTATCTCAAACCGCAGATGGATGCGGAAGCGGCTAAAGCCAATGAAGTACCTGAAACTGCGCCTGAGACTCCTGCAGAGCCAACTCCCGCTATCGAAGCCAAACCTGAGATTATGGATTTTTATGTCGATGCGGTGACATTAAGCATTCGTGAGCAACCCGATCCCAATGCTTATCCGGATGTTGATAAGCAACTCTATCGTGGTGACAAGGTTCATTTGCTTGAAAAAAAAGGGGGATGGGGGCGTATTTCGGATTATTACGTGTATGAGGAAGGGGGGCCTGAAGTGGCAGAGTGGATACCCTTAGAAGGATTGACCGTCGAACCGCCTGTGATTACGCCAGAAGAGCGAACTAAAACCTTAACAGGCTACATCGAAAGCTCGGATGATTTTCTTTTGCATCAAGAAAAATTCCTGACTACAACCGATACCTTATTAAAAGAGGGAAATTGCTCGCCCAAAGATTTTGAAGAGCTCGGAGGCTGGGTGCGCTCAGTCACTTTCGGAGAGCAGCCGGTGTATTTTATCTACTGCGGAGGTTTGAGCCAGACACATAAGATCTACCTGAACGTGCAAACTGGCCAAATTTTCTATCGCTAGATCACATTTTTTCGCTTGAGCTTCACTGAGCATCGGCCTACACTGCTCACTTATCTAAGAGGCGAGATCTGAAGTCATGTACTTGCGTGTTCTGATCCAGTGTTGGTTTGCTTTACTTGCGGTGGTGCTACCTTCGCAGATTTTTGCTTATGCGCTGGAAAGTGAAGCAAGCTCCGCATGTCCAGAAGCCAGCATTTCGACAAATCCGATCCTTGAATCCGATTGGCTTTTGAGTTCAGCTCCGCAGCCTGCCATACCGAGTTCGCAGTCGCACGTTAGTCATAGTGCTTATGCCATTTTAAATCATTCGCGTCACGCCCCGACACAACGTCTTCTCGTAGGGTGTGGCTCTGATCTGCCGTTGGACGCTGATTTTGATGAGCCCCAATTAGGCACTTCTCACAGTCGGCCGCTTTTTGCTACAACGACCGACTACTGCAACCGAAGTTACGACTTTTTCACCTCCTCTCACCGACTTGCGGGTTGGAAAGAGAGTAACGCTATGTATGTAGCGCTCAACAGCCAATTCTAACGTTCCCACATTCATTTTTTAGTGTGACATTGTCACTTTTTGAATCACTCAGTTTAGGCTGAGAGGGAACTATGAAGAAAAAAACACAAAATCAGGCGGCGAAACGCCTGATCAACCACTATTCCGCTTGGAAGTATGTGGTTCTGGTAACCACCATCATCATTCTAACCTTAAGTGCTATTCCTACTTGGTATGGCGAACAACCTTCTATTCAGTTGCAATCTAAAGATGCAACGAGTGTATTACGCAACGTTCCTGAGCTGACGCAATTGCTCAATAAGCAAAATATTCAGGCCGATGAAATTACCCAACAAGGGGATAACACCACCTTGGTTTTTGCCAACGAAACGCAGCAATCACAAGCCAGAAATGCACTGGATGCGCTTGTGAAAGAAGGGGATACGATCACGTATTCTTATGTGTCTGTTGCGCCAAAGTGGCTAGGCAATTTGGGTTTTTCACCCATCAAATTAGGCTTGGATTTACGCGGGGGCGTACAGTTTCTGCTGAATGTGGATGTCGATAAGGCCTTTCAAGAACAGCGCGACAGTATGATGGATGCAGTAAAAGATTCGCTGCGTGCAGAGCGTTTGCGCGGTGTTGTGGTGCAAGCGATGGGTAATGATGCTTTTGAGGTCAAAACTGAACAGCCGCAAGCCTTGAGCCATGTACGCAAATACTTGCAAGAAAATTATCGAGGCTGGGAGATTCGTCAAGGCTCAGATCAGTTGCAAGTTCAGCCATCACAACAAAATAAATCAGAGTTTCAAACTGCGACGATTCAACAGAACTTGAAAATCATGCGAGATCGGATTGAAGAACTTGGGATTACAGAAGCTCTGGTTCAACGCCAAGGTGAACATGCGATCCGTATCGAGCTGCCCGGTGTGCAAGACCCCTCACAGGCGAAGAATGTGATTGGTGCGACCGCAAGTTTAGCGTTTTATGAAGCAAAATCTCCAACGGATGCGCGCAGTTACGACGATTTAATCCTAGAAGATGGCAATGGACGTCCTGTGATTCTGGCTAAGCGTCCAGTGCTGAGTGGCGAGCATATCGTCAATGCCCGTGCGGGTGTGGACAACATGGGTATGTCTGAGGTGAACATTTCACTGGATCACGCAGGCGGCAAAATCATGAGTGATTTTTCCGGTAAACACATTGGCAAACCGATGGCGACCGTCTATCGCGAATATAAAACCAATGCGCGTGGCGAAACCGTTCGCAGTGAGAAAGTGATCAGCGTTGCCACCATTCAATCTCAGTTGGGGAGCCAATTTCGTATTACGGGCGCAGGTTCAATGGAAGAAGCACAGCAGCTCGCCCTACTGTTGCGTGCAGGCTCGCTGACGGCACCTGTCACCATTGTTGAAGAGCGCACCATCGGTGCTTCTTTGGGTGAAGAAAATATTGCCAACGGTTTTGCTGCTTTGGCGCTTGGTATGGCAATGACGCTGACTTTCATGGCGCTTTGGTATCGCCGCTTGGGTTGGGTGGCAAATGTCGCTTTGTTGGTCAACATGGCTTGTTTGTTGGGTCTGATTGCTTTATTGCCAGGGGCAGTATTGACCCTACCAGGTATTGCAGGTTTGGTGTTAACCGTGGGTATGGCGGTGGATACTAACGTGCTGATCTTTGAACGTATTCGCGACAAACTCAGTGAAGGGCGTAACTTCGCACAAGCCATTGATACCGGGTTTGACAGTGCTTTCAGCACGATTTTAGACGCCAACATCACCACCATGATCACGGCAGTTATTCTGTATTCTATCGGTAATGGTCCTATCCAAGGCTTTGCTTTGACTTTGGGTTTAGGCCTACTCACCAGTATGTTCAGTGGCGTATTCGCTTCACGAGCATTGATTAATTTGGTTTGGGGACGCGATACGCGTCGTGATGTGAGGGTATAAGCCATGGTTGACTATTTAAAATCTCGAATCCGTCCGATTCGCTACATCACTGGCATTATTTCGGTCTTGTTGATGGTGATCTCGCTAGGGGCTTTTGCAATCAAAGGCTTGAATATGGGCTTAGATTTCACCGGCGGGATGGTCACGGAAGCGATCATTAATCACTCGGTGACCAAGTCTCAGCTGATGGATCAATTACAGCCGGTACTGGGGGAGTCGGTTTCTGCCACGCCTTCGGGAGAAGAAGGGCGTTGGGTGATCCGTTATCCATTAGCTGCTGAAGATGCTACGCCTGTAGACATTGCGACAGAGCTGCATCACATCTCAGACCAAGTGCAAATTGTCAGTAACAGCATGGTGGGATCGCAAGTTGGGCAAGAGTTGATCGATCAAGGCGGACTCGCTTTGTTGATTTGTCTGCTCTCAATACTGGCTTACTTGAGCTTTCGTTTTGAATGGCGTTTAGCGAGCGGAGCCCTATTAGCCCTACTGCACGACGTGATCTTGGTACTGGGTTTCTTTGCGATAACGCAAATGGAATTCAACTTGACGGTATTTGCTGCAGTCTTAGCGGTGCTCGGCTATTCATTGAACGACTCGATCATTATTTCGGATCGTATCCGAGAATTACTGTTAGCGAAGCAGCAGACGCCAACCGCAGATATTAATGACCAAGCCATTATTGCGACCTTCTCACGTACAATGGTGACATCAGGTACCACTTTGATGACCATTTCGGCACTTTGGCTGATGGGCGGTGCCCCGTTACAAGGTTTCGCCATCGCCATGTTTATCGGCATAATTTCAGGGACTTGGTCATCGATTTCGATTGGTACTGTGTTACCTGAATGGTTAGGTTTGGAATCGAAGCACTATCTCCCTGTTGAGTTGGATGCAGCACCATAAATTGCTCATATAAAATAGAATAAAGCCAGTTTGTACTGGCTTTATTTGTATTTGAAGATATTAAATCTATTATTTTGCTAAATGTATCTATAGTTATATTTGTTAATTCAATATTTGTTGGTTTAATTGCTGATAATAATAACGCTATCCTGATATAAAATTGTTAATGTCAGTCCTGTTAATAGTACGTCTGTAATCAGAGACTAAATCGCTACTGTTCGAATCTGTGTTATCTATCATTAACACATCGAAAATGTGTTACGTTTAATGTTTCTTATGTAACCATTTTTGATTTTAACTCGCTGATAAAATTGATTTATTTTTATTTCACTCTGAATTTTTGAGTTAAAACCTCTTATCTTTCAAGAACATTTATTTATTTAACATTTTATTATCATTTCATTTGAATAGCGATATTGATCAACTTTTATAAAAATACACAAAACTGAATTTGAAATGTCATAAACCTCGATTAGGTTTAAATAGGATAAGTAATTCGAATAACCTATCTAACTGATTATTTAATAAATAATTTGGTTATAGAACTACTTACGAATAAGCATTTTTTATTTCATGTTGAGCGTAATATACCTTCGCCAATTCAAACCACACTGAGTGTCAGAGTTGGAGAGGTATAAATCTAATATTGCTGTTGAGAATGGAGTCTTGAATGAGAAAAATCGCTTTGATCACAGGATCGAAAGGCGGGATTGGTTCTGCAATTTCAACCCAGTTGGTCAGTGAAGGTTATCGAGTCATTGCCACTTACTACACGGGCAATTACCAATGTGCGTTAGATTGGTTTAATGAAAAACAATTTACCGAGGATCAAGTGCGCCTCTTAGAGCTAGACGTCACCAATACCGAAGAGTGTGCTGAGCGTTTAGCCAAACTGCTTGAAGAAGAAGGCACCATTGATGTGGTGGTCAACAACGCAGGTATCACGCGTGACAGTGTGTTCAAAAAAATGCCCCATCAAGCATGGAAAGAGGTCATAGATACTAACCTCAATAGCGTATTCAATGTCACCCAGCCTTTGTTTGCCGCTATGTGTGAAAAAGGGTTTGGTCGAATCATCAATATCTCCTCGGTTAATGGTCTCAAAGGTCAGTTTGGTCAAACTAACTATTCGGCAGCCAAAGCTGGGATGATTGGTTTTTCTAAAGCATTAGCTGCAGAAGGCGCACGATACGGTGTGACGGTTAACGTGATTGCACCTGGCTATACGCTGACGCCAATGGTTGAGCAAATGCGCGCTGAAGTTTTGCAATCCATTGTGGATCAAGTACCCATGAAACGCTTGGCTAAGCCGGAAGAGATAGCCAATGCCGTCAGTTACTTAGCCAGCGATGCCGCCGCCTATATCACAGGGGAAACCTTGTCGGTGAACGGCGGCTTATACATGCGCTAAGTAGGAGGAAGTATGGAAAAGATCTATATCGTGGGCGCAAAGCGCTCAGCTATCGGAGCCTTTGGTGGTTCACTTAAAGAGTGTTCAGCAGGCGCTTTGGCAGGGCAAGTCATCCAAGCCGCTCTTGAAGCCGCACAACTCAAACCTGAAGCTGTGGATGAAGTGATTGTTGGTAACGTTGTGAGTGCCGGACAAGGCATGGGTGTTGGGCGTCAAGCGGCTTTAGCGGCTGGTGTTCCACAGTCGGTTCCAGCTTACAGCATCAACATGGTGTGTGGCAGTGGGATGAAATCGGTGATGGATGCGGTTGCGCACATCAAAGCGGGAGATGCTTCTGTCGTTGTTGCCGCTGGTGTTGAGGTCATGTCACAAATCCCATTTGTTACGCCTGCCAGCTTACGAGATGGGCAGAAAATGGGCGCGTTTGAAGTGAAAGATCTGCTCATCCATGACGGTCTGACCGATGTCTTCAATCAATACCACATGGGTGTGACGGCAGAAAATATCGCTAAACAGTACGACATCGCTCGTCAAACACAAGATGAGTTTGCGTTGGCCAGCCAAATGAAAGCGACAGCGGCCATTGAAGCCGGACATTTTAAGCGAGAAATTGTGCCTATTTCGGTCAAAAAACGCCGTGAAACCGTCGTGTTTGATACGGATGAATACCCTAAACCGACGACCACGTTGGCAGCATTGCAAGGCTTACGCGCCGCGTTCGATGCACAAGGTACGGTTACCGCAGGTAATGCTTCTGGAATTAACGATGGTGCCAGTGCGGTGATTATCGCCAGTGAAAGTGCGGTAAAAAAACTAGGCTTAACCCCTATCGCAGAAATTATGAGTTATGCACAAACAGGGTTGGATCCGAAAGTCATGGGCTTAGGGCCTGTGAGTGCAGTCACTCAAGCATTAGCGAAAGCAGAATTATCTATCACTCAGGTTGATCTGTTTGAACTTAACGAAGCGTTTGCCGCTCAAGCATTAGGTGTCGTTTACGGTTTAGCTGAGCAACACGCGATTCAACCTGAGGCGATTTTAGAAAAAGCCAACGTCAATGGCGGTGCCATTGCGTTAGGGCATCCATTAGGGGCATCGGGTAACCGCATTCTGGTTACTCTGCTTCATGAATTACAGCGTCGCCAAAAACATTATGGCGTTGCTTCACTCTGCGTCGGCGGTGGCATGGGTACCGCGATCGTGATTAAAACAGTTTAACTTTAGATTCATTCACTAGGAGATAACGTATGTACACGGAATTTTTTAAAACATTCAGCGATCAAACTGAGAAGAACTTCGAACCGTATATCAAGTTCAACAAGTTGGTGACCAAGAATGTTGAAGTGCTGACAGAGCTACAACTCAATGCCATCCGCACTTATAGCGAGTTAGGTCTGGCGCAGATGAAAGCTGCCAGTGAAATCAAGGATGTAACCTCTTTAACTGCATTTAACTCACAGCAGTTAGGCGTGCTGAATAAACTCTCTCAGCAAATGATGGATGACAGCAAAAAACTGCAAAACATCGCGAAAGAGTTTAAAGATGATGTAGAAAAACTTGCCTCTGAAAACCTTAAGACAGTGACCCCTGCGTAACACTGTATTTCGCGCCGCCTACGGGCGGCGCTTTTTTCTGTTTTAAGGAGTAAGTGTATGTTCCAACATGCCTTTACGGACTACCTTGTCCAATTACAACAAGTGAATCAGCGTTGGTGGAAAGAGGTCGAACAGAGCAAAGCCGCCGTGAATTCCCCACTCAATAAAGCGATGCAAGAAGTGAATCTGGAAGACTCGCTCAAGTTCTTTGAGCAAGCCGCGAATCAACCTGCAGCTCTGCTGAAAGTGCAAACCCAATGGTGGGAGCAGCAACTCCAGATTTGGCAAAAAGTGGTGCTTGAGTCGAAAATTCAATCCATCATGGAAGCCGAAAAAGGGGATAAGCGTTTTAGCCATGAAGCGTGGCAGCAAGATCCTTTCTTCAACTTCATCAAACAATCCTATCTGCTGTTCAGTAAGACTTATCTTGACACGATCAATGCTATCGAAGGTCTTGATGAAAAAGCCAAAGAGCGGATTTTGTTCTTCTCACGTCAGATGATCAATGCGCTTTCTCCGAGCAATTTTATTGCGACGAACCCAGAGTTGCTGCGTCTAACCTTAGAGAAAAATGGTGAAAACTTGATTGCGGGTCTTGAGCAACTGAAAGAGGATGTCGCGTCCAGTGCCGATATTCTCAAAATCCGCATGACCAACAATAATGCTTTCCGCCTTGGTGAAGATGTGGCCAACACGCCGGGTGAAGTGGTGTTCAAAAATGAGGTGTTTGAGCTTATTCAATACAAACCTCTGACTGAGCAAGTGGCCGTGACGCCACTGTTGATTGTTCCGCCTTTTATCAACAAGTACTACATTCTCGATTTGCGTGAGAAAAACTCCATGGTGCGCTGGCTAGTCGAGCAAGGTCACTCTGTGTTTATGATCTCATGGCGCAATCCGGGAGCAGCGCAAGCCCAACTCAATTTTGAAGACTATGTGCTCGAAGGCGTTGTTAAAGCGGTGAATGCGATTGAATCGATCACCGGGCAAGAGCAGATCAACGCGGCAGGTTACTGCATTGGTGGAACAGTATTAGCGACAACCATCGCTTACTACGCGGCCAAACGCATGAAAAAACGCATCAAAACCGCGAGCTTTTTCACCACCTTGCTGGATTTCTCTCAACCGGGAGAAGTGGGAGCCTACATCAACGACACCATTATTCGAGCCATTGAGCTGCAAAATAATGCCAAAGGCTATATGGATGGCCGCTCACTCAGCGTCACGTTCAGTTTGCTGCGTGAAAATAGCCTGTACTGGAATTACTACGTGGACAACTACCTGAAAGGGCAGAGTCCGGTTGATTTTGATCTTCTGTACTGGAATAGCGATAGCACTAACGTGGCAGGTGCTTGTCATAACTTCTTGTTACGAGAGCTCTATCTTGAAAACAAGTTGGTTCAGGATAAGGGCGTGAAAGTCGGTGGTGTCTGGATTGATTTAGATAAAATCAAAGTGCCGAGTTATTTCATTTCCACCAAGGAAGATCACATTGCTCTGTGGCAAGGTACTTACCGCGGCGCATTGCGTACGGGGGGGAACAAAACCTTTGTGCTGGGTGAATCTGGGCATATTGCGGGAATCGTTAACCATCCTGACAAACGTAAGTATGGTTACTGGGTTAACGATACCTTGGATGATTCGGCGGAAGATTGGCTGGAAACGGCTCAGCACCGAGAAGGGTCATGGTGGGTGCATTGGAATGAATGGTTAAACGGCTTTGCAGATGGCAGCAAAGTTGAACCTTATCCATTAGGTAATGCCGACTATCCGGTGTTGTACAGTGCACCGGGTGAGTATGTAAAACAGGTATTACCCATCCAAGAAGCTTAAAAGTAACGCCACCTCAGGGTGGCGTTATTCTTACTGTACTTGAATTTAAATATCGAGAAAGAGGGCTTTACTCAGGGTATTATCACTATTCTGCGTAGGGCAGCAAAAATAGGCCGCGAGGGTTAAAGACTACATACGCGTGCTGAGTTAACGTGTGATTAAACTGCGCGGAATTGAGCTGTAACAGCAGTTCTTGATCGTGCCATTTTACGGTCACTTCATACATTGAACCCATATACGCCGATTTGAGGATTTGGCAGGCTTGGCTTTCGCTGCCTTGCGTATGTAAGGTGATCGCTTCTGGCCGGACACCAATTTGATATTCGCCGTTAGGCTTATCCCGCGTCACTTCAAGATCGGCATCAATTGCATAGCCATTAATGTGGATCTGCTGCCCGTCAAAATGGCCTTGGAACATGTTGGCCTCACCCATAAAGTTTGCCATAAACATCGACTTAGGTGCTTTATACAACTCTTGTGGCGTGCCGATTTGCATGATGTCGCCCTGTTTCATCACGATAACGGTATCTGATACCGCGAAAGCTTCTGCCTGATCGTGCGTCACGTAGAGCGAGGTAATATCAAAACGCTGCTGCAGTTCGCGAATGGTTTCACGCATGCTGCGGCGCAAGTTGGCATCTAAGTTACTCAACGGCTCATCAAATAGCAGTACCTTAGGTTTGAGCACCAAAGCACGAGCAAGGGCAACACGTTGCTGCTGACCTCCGGAAATCTGGTCAACATAGCGTTCACCCATTCCTTCGAGATCAACAATTTTAAGTGCTTCATCAACTCGCTGACGCACTTCTTCACTCGGTAACTTGAGCATCTTTAAGCCATAAGCCACGTTTTCGTACAGAGACATGTGCGGGAACAGTGCGTAAGACTGAAACACCATACAGATATCGCGTTGTTGGATGGAGCGTTCGGTGACATCTTCACCATCGATGAAAATCTGCCCGCTGGTCGGTTTTTCTAAGCCAGCCACCAAACGTAAAACGGTAGTTTTACCGCAACCAGAAGGGCCAAGTAACGTAACCAAACTGCCTTTTTTGATCTCAAGATCCAAGTTGCCAATCACGGTATTGCTACCAAAGCGTTTACAGATGTTTTTGAGTACAACAAAGTTTTGTTTTTCCACGGTGATGTCTCCTAAGAATCTTGATTGGTGGCTTTGGAACGAGAAACGCGAGCTTCACCGACCAGTAAATCGAACAACAAAATGATGGCTAACATCACGACAATCAGCACGGAACCGTAGGCGATAGCGATGCCGTACTCACCATCTTCTACTCGGTTCAGAATGTAGGACGTTGCAACGCGGGTTTCCGGTGTAACCAGAAAGATGATCGCACTGACCGTGGTCATCGCCCGCACAAAACTGTACACCAGCGTAGAAAGAATCGCGGGGCGCAGCAGTGGCAAAATAATGTAGCGAATGGTTTGTAATGAGCTGGCACGTAAGCTCAGTGACGCTTCATCCAATGATTTATCGAGCTGCCCGAGTCCTGCAATACCAGAGCGGATCCCCACAGGCACGTTTCGCATCACCATCGAGATCACCACAATTGCTGCGGTGCCAGTTAAATAAATCGGCGCATCGTTAAACGCCAAGATGTAGGAAACCCCTGCCACTGTACCGGGTACGGCAAAGCAGAGCATGGTGGAAAACTCGATCACTTTTTTGCCGTAGAACTGCTGTCTCACCACCACATAAGCAATCAATAAGCCGAACAGGGCAGTAATCGGAGCCGCCACACCTGCATAAATCATGGTGGTGATGAGTGAAGGCCAAGCACCATCAGACATGCCATTCCCAAACAGATTGAGGTAGTTTTTGAAGGTCAGGGTGTAATCGACGCCCCAGTTCACCGTAAAGCTGCCGAAGAAGATGCTGCCGTAGAGCAGAACGTTAAAGATCATCCACGCATACAAAGTCACAGTGACGCCCAATTTCAGTGAGGCTGGCATCTCTTGTACATCGCCGCGGTAGGCTTTACCAGAAATGGTGACGTAGGAGCGCTGGCCGATCCACAGATACTGCACCACAAAAATCGCAAGTGAGAACAGCAGCAGAACCGAGCCGAGTGTACTGGCTGAAGCGTAATCCAGTTGTGCCCCTGCAATATAGAAATAGATTTGTGTTGCGAGCACATCAAAACTGCCGCCCAGTACCAAGGGGTTACTGAAATCTGCCAATGATTGCACGAATATGATCAAAAATGAGTTGGCTAACGCGGGCTTAAGCAGTGGCATGATAATGCCGAAGAAGGTTTGATAACGGTTGGCTTTGAGCGTGTAGGAAGCTTCTTCCAACGAAGGATGCAGTGACTTGAGTGCGCCATCCAAAATCATGAAGGACATAGGCGCAAACGCCAGCACTTGCGCGAGCCAAATGCCCGTGAAGCCGTACAGCCAGTTGGTTTTCTGTAAACCAAACCCATCGACCATCAACTCAGTGATATAACCCGAGCGACCCAGCATTAAAGTCACGCCCAACCCGACAATAAAGGGCGGTGTGACGATCGGTAAAATGGAAAATACACGTGCGATAAAGGCGGAGCGTTTGGCAATACGTGTGGTGTAAATGGCAAAAATCAGTCCGAAGAAGGTGGCGCCAACGCCTACCGCAATACCTAGTGCAATCGAGTTGTAAATGACGGTAAGGGTATGAGACTGGGACAGGATCGTCATGAACTGCCATGCAGTCCAGTTGCCCATGTCATCTTTAAACATCGGCAGGAAAATGGCGATGCTCGGATAAACAATAAAAATCACAATCAGCAGAATGATGCTGATCAGTGAGCCAATGACAAAATGGTCGCCACCGAGGTATTCCAAGCGGGCGAAGGCCAGCGTCATAATAGCGCCAAGGGCAGTGAACAGAATGATGCTGGAATAACCCAATCCTTTACCGCTTAGCCAAGCGCTGAGCAAAATGGCCAGCATACAGAAGCTAGAGTAGGCAATATCGAGATAGTGGCGGTTTGTGGACTGACGTCCCTGAGCTTGCCGAGGTCGAAAGGCGAGCAATAAAGGCAAACTAAACCAGAACCAAGAAATGTTTGGTTCACTCCAACCCATGGCGGCATAAAATTCATCTGGAGTGGATTCAAATAGCCCATAATCCAGAGCAAAGGATGGCAGAAGAATAAAGCTAAACAGCACCGCAGCCAGCCAGTAAAAAACCGGATCGGTTTTGACTGGCTGGTGGAGTGTCAGTTTCAGCGCTTGAGAAGGCTCATGCATGGTCAAACCTTATTATTGAGTCGCACTTAACCTGCCCGCAAGCTGTGAGCAGGCTAAGTGTCAGGGGAGAAATACCGCCACCGAGTGGCGGTGCGACTACGATTTCGGGTTAGTTACCCATTTTGATTTCGTTAACCCACTTGGTGATCAAACGCTTACGCTCATCAGAAGAGCCGTAGGTTTCCATATCGTAATTGATCAGTTTGAGTGTTTTCGGATCGAGCGCGTTCGGCGACTGTTCCGCTTGGGTGTTGGTCAAGATTTGGTAGGAATCACCTTGTTTCCATGCCACTTCTTGGCCTTCTTTTGAGAGTACCCAGTCAACAAATAGCTTGGCATTATCGAGGTTGCGTGCACCTTTAATAATGCTTACGCCACCTAACTCATAACCTGTACCTTCACAAGGAGAAATGAGTTCCAGTGGTGCACCTTTGGCTTGCTCCAGTGAGTAGTCGTGCAGGAATCCAATACCAATCGCTACTTCACCTCGCGCCGAGTTGCGTGAGGGCGTTACCCCAGATTTGGTGTATTGAGAGACGTTTTTGTCGAGCTTTTTGAAATACTCAAATGCGGTGGGTTCATCCCAGAGCTGGATGAAGGTTGCGAGTGCGGTATAAGCTGTGCCAGAACTTTGCGGGTCAGAGATTTGAATTTCGCCTTTATATTCTGGTTTGGTCAAATCCGCCCAGCAACGCGGTATCGGAATGCCTTTTTGTGCCAAGCGTTCGGTGTTCACACCAAAGCCCAAAATGCCCATGTATACCGCAGAAGAGTAGTTACCTTTGCGTTTGGCTGGATCACGGAAACCTTCCATGATGTTGGCCAGTTCTGGGGATTGGTAAGCTTGGAGTAAGTCCATTTCACCCGCTTGTGATTGTGGGTCAAGCGTGCCGCCGTACCAAACATCCGCGCGTGGGTTGTTTTTCTCTGCATCAATTTTTGCGAGTGTACTGCCTGAACCGTTGCGTACAAAGGAGGTGTTCACATTGTATTTTTCAGCGAACGCTTTGGTTCCGGCTTCACACATCGCATTGGTTGCACTGCAGTAAACCACCAAACGGCCTTCCGCATGAACCAGCGGCGCAGTCATCATCGAACCAAGAACACTGAGTGCCAGCAGCGTGCGTTTTGCATTAACAATCATTGGGTTTTCCCTCTTGTTGATGCTCCCTTGTGTCCTTGTCAGGTCGGTACTGCGTCAGGTCATAAAGTGGAGCACAGTTACGTTATTGGATGGTAAAGATTGGTTATGTTTATCACTCATCTTCCGTCACCGGTTGCTGAGCTTTTATAAAGGGCAGCAGTTGTAAACTGATCACGGCTGCTGCCGCAGTAATTAGGCAGAAGAAGCCTTCCCAGCCCCATGCTTCAATAGCCAGTGACATGGGGTAGCTGGCTAAAGCTGCACCGAGATAGCTAAATAAGCCAACGAACCCGGTCGCGGTGCCTGCCAAATCTTTCCTTGCGCATTCTGCGGCAGCCATACCAATCATCATTTGCGGGCCGAAGACAAAAAATCCGATACAGAAGAAGCAGCCAGCCAAAAACCATAAATGATCGATAGGTGTCAGCCATAAGGCCGCAACGGAGGCAAAAATGCCTAACGCAAAAATCAAATTCATCGGGGCACGGTTGCCGCGAAAGTAATAGTCGGAACCCCAGCCACCAAGCAACGAGCCCAAAAATCCGCCCACTTCAAACATGGCTACTGCGCTATTGGCACTGAGAATGTTGTATGCGTGCCGCTCAACCAGATAAAGCGATCCCCAGTCGTTAATGCCAATTCTGACCACGTACACCAGCAAGTAAGATCCACACAACAGCCAAATGTAGCGATTAGTCAGTACATAGCGATAAACCGCAACGCGGAAGGCGAGACCTTGGCCTTCTTTTTCGTGTTCCAGTTCAAGGGCATCACCGCGCCATTCGCCGACCGAAGGCAACCCCATTTCGCTTGGCTTCTCTTGGATGCGATAACAGAGCCAAAGCCCAACGAAAATCGCAACTCCGCCGGCAAACAAGAATCCGTAACGCCAGCCAAAGGTTAAGCTGATAAAACCAATCACGATGGGGATCAATGCGCCACTTAAGTTGTGGCAAGTATTCCAAATTGACCACCAAAAGCCCCGTTCGCTACGTGAATACCAGTGGGTGAGCACCTTGGCACACGCAGGCCAGCCCCAGCCTTGAAAAAAAGCATTCGCCGTCCATAACAAGGTAAAAGCCAACAAGGACGAACTAAAACCAAAAGCGATGTTGATGATGCCGGTGGCCATCAATCCCAACCCCATGAAATAGGGCGAGCGGGAGCGGTCGATCATCAAACCAGAAACAAATTTAGACACCCCGTAAGTGAGGTAGAACAGCGTACTGAGAAAACCCAAATCGGAGTAATCGAGTCCTAACTCACTGAGCATTTGCGGCATCGCAAAATTGAAGCTTTTACGTGTGAGATAGAACACGCCATAACCGACATACATGGAAATCATTAAATGAATGCGCCAGTGGCGATAAGCCTGATCGATTTCCATTGCCTGAATGGGTTGCACCATAGGTACAATCTTCATATTGCTTGTCCTTATTGAGTTTCATCCTAATCAAGCGAGGTGGGAAAAACATGGGAAGGAGTTGTATTCATCTAGGAATATTTCCTAGTTTTTCGCTGGTTATTGAGCGTTTTGTGGGTAAGTTAACAATTATTCGCGTGCCAGTTTGGAAAGTGGATGAAGTCATCTTTAATTGACCGCCGAGTGCGGATACACGCTCACTCAATCCTTTTAAGCCGTGCCCACGCACCCGCCAGTCGGTAGGCAAACCAATGCCATCGTCTTTGACTTCCAAAACCATTTCACTTCCCGGAAATAGGCTGATGTGTACGCGGGTGGCTTTGGCATGTTTGCAAATGTTGTTCAGCAACTCCTGCACAATCCGATACAGAGTGACTCGCGTGGTATCGTCCAGCTTTTGCGGATTGACCCCCATATTGAGGCGAACTGTCATACCTTGTTCGGCAAAACGCATTTCTTGCACCAGCTGACGAATGGCATGTTCTAACCCGAGTTCATCCAAAATGTGCGGGCGTAGTTGCTTTAAGAGCTGACGTGTGGATTGATGAATGCGCATGGCGAGCGACTGCACGCTAGAAGCCGCTTGTTTGGCTTGATCATTACTGGCTAAACGTTCAGCGAGCATGGATTGAATTTGAATCGCGGTAATGTTTTGGCCAATCTCATCGTGCAGTTCGCGGGCAACGGATTTGCGAATTTGCTCTTCCACAGAAACGAGCTGGCGCGCCAGATCTTGCTTTTCACGCAGCTCTTTGGCTAAGCGGGTGTTCATTTTTTGCAGTAATAAAGCGAGCTGATGCTGGCGGCTAATGGCGATACCCAATCCAAGCCCGACAAAAGCTTGGCTCGACATAAAAATCAGCAGCTCTTGATCCGAAGAAAAGGAGCCACTGAACTGGCGTGCCGTCGCTAGCAGAATGCAGTTTAAACTGCTCGCCAATACACCGCCTTGCCAGCCATAACGATAGGCAAGAAAAATCGTCGGGAGCAAGATGATCAATAGGGCAAACGGCTTCATCTGCTCAAGTAACGTCAGCTCCGCCAGCAGTCCTAAGCTGAAAAACAGTAAGCTCCACATCAACATTTTCGGTTTAAGTTTCACATCGTGGTGAATCAGTTGTGGAGAAAGCGGATGCCAAGTTTGGTGACTAAGGTAGTCGGCCACCAGATACAAAAATGGGGTCAGCACAATGCCTCCCGTGAGCGAAGCGATACTCACGGCAATTAACGTCTCCGCCCCCATGTGTAGCGGTTTCGCCAACAAGGTAAAAGTGATACCCACCAAAATAGTGTGCAGCAGCACCAGTGCCACAATCAGCAGTAACTTTTGCCAATACAAATGTAATTTCGGCCAGTGTTGGCGGGCAATGACTGCGGCTAGCCAAACCACCCAAGGCATGAGCAGCATCAACGGGCTGGATTGGTCTGGAAGCAACACCAAGATCACGCCAGCCAAAAGCATGTCACTCAGTAACCAAACCCAAACATAGGTTGGGCGAGCTAACAAATAGACCGCCAAGCGTAAGCCTGTGGGAAAAAGTAAGTAGGCTTGGAGCGGATTGTGGCTCAAATATTGGCTGACATTCCATAGACTAAATTGGCTAATACTGTAGAGCACAAAAGCAAAAATCAGTGGAAACAGCTTGGCCATCGTTAACCTTCCACGAGCAGTTGGTGCTGCAAAGCAAAGCGGATCACATCCACGTTATTGGTTAGGTTTAATTTGCTCAAAATGTTGGCTCGGTGAACGTGAACGGTTTTATGGCTGAGAAACAGCGTTTGCGCGATCTCTTTCACCTCTTTGCCTTGTACCAATAAATCAAACACTTCTACTTCACGCTTGGTAAGGTCGGCAAGCACATTATTGATATCGGGATTACTCAAATTGACCAAGGCATCGGCGCACAAATAGCGTCTGCCAGAAGCTACGGTACGAATCGCACTCACTAGCTCGCTTGGGCCACAACGTTTTGAAAGATAACCTTGCGCTCCTGCATCCAAGGCTTTTTTCACAAATGAAGCCGAGTCATAAATACTGAGGATGATCGCTTTGAAACGCGGGTTATGTTGCCGCAAGCGCTCAAGCAGACTCAGTCCATTTTCATCCGGCATTGAAATATCGATGATAGCGACATCGACTTCCGCTTGGGTGAGGGCATAAAAGGCCGCTTTTGCACTTTCGTACTCACCTTGCACCCTAATATCTTGCTCAAGATTGAGTAGTTGAGCGAAGCCCGAACGTACAATCGTGTGGTCATCCACCAGCGCGATGGTAATCATGATGTTTATCACCTAGCAAAATCAAATTCACAAAAGTGTAATATTTTTATTGTGCGATGGCTGCGACTTGTCGCACGAAGCATCACTGACAGGCAGAGTTGGTCATTTCGTTGGGCAAGATTGGGGTGGTCTACTACATTCTTATTATGGGATGAGCAATGAGATGGTCAGAAATAGGCTGCACTATGAAATCGGTAAATATCGAATGGAACGTCAATCTAAGGCAGGCATTTTTTTGTATCGCAAGAGCGCTTGACTCGGTCGGTGTGGATGATATCAATCACGGGCATCGTGTCGGTTATATGGCCTATTCTTGTGCTCAAGCCATGGAGTGGAGCGAAGAGGAGTGTCAACTGGTGTTTGCGCTGGGTTTGATCCATGACTGTGGCGTGGCTCAGAAGCGTGATTTCTATCGTTTACTCGAAAATATGCAACCCGACAATACCCAGCAGCATTGCGTGCGAGGCAATGAGTTGCTGTCGAATTGTCCACCGCTTGCGCCGTTTGCAGATGCGATTTTGTACCACCATACGCCTTGGGATGAGCTGAAAAATATTGCTATTTCGGATCGAAACAAACGGTTCGCGGCGTTGATTTTTTTAGCGGATAGGGTGGATTACCTTAAAGAGCTCTATCCAAGAGATGAGTATGGTAATGTGACTCAGGAAGCTCGTAATCAAGTCTGTTTAGAAATTGGTCGATTGAGCGGAAGCTTGTTCGAGCGTGACTTGGTACGCACCATGCAACATTTGCTGAGTAAAGAGTTCATCTGGTTTTCAATGGAGCATCATCATATTGAAGCGATGGGTCACAATTTGCCATCCACCCCATTTTTTGAGCAGAAGTTGGGGGTGGAAGAGATCATGTCTATCGCGATGTTAATGGCAAACGTGGTGGATGCGAAAAGCCAGTTCACTTTTCAGCATTCGCAAAAAGTAGCTGAGCTCTGTCAGCACTTAGCGAAAGAGCTAGGGCTGAACGTGGAGATGCAAAAAGCCCTTTACCTGACAGGACTGGTTCACGATATCGGCAAGCTGCACACCCCAGAAGAGATCTTGCATAAACCCGGTAAACTCAATGAGAGCGAGTATCTTTGTATTCAACGCCATTCGACCGATTCTCGTTATACCTTGCAAATGGTGTTTGGCCAATCTGTGGTGTGTGAGTGGGCAGGAAACCACCATGAGCGTTTAGATGGTTCGGGTTACCCAAGAGGACTCCAAGGGGCGGCGATTGATCTGCCTTCACGGATCATTGCGATTGCGGATGTGTTTCAGGCGCTCACCCAAGCAAGGCCATATCGCGGCAGCATGTCGCTCAACGAGGTGATGAATATTATGCGTCACGAAGTGAGTTGTGGTCGGTTAGATAGCCAAGTGTTTGATGTGATTGTGCGCAATAGCCAGCAATACTATCAGCTCTCGATAGCGGAAAGCCCAACCGAATGGGCATAAAAAATCCGGTACAAATAGCACCGGATTTTCTCTCTCTGCATTCCTATTTGTCTTTGGTCATGGCGAGTAAGCCAATTGAGACGACGGCAACCCCAAGGAAACCGGCCAGAATGATGACTGGCATGGCGCTGTAACCGAGCACGTGCCAAAAAATCGATTCAAGAGTACTCATAGTGGCTCTCCTTATTGCCAGCCTTCAACACCATGCATGTCGGGGAGATTGTGTGCGATGCCTTTATGGCAATCCACACAGGTTTTTTCACCAGAGGCGAGTGCGGTCGAGTGTTGCTTCGCTGCTCGGCTACTCTGCTCAGAGAAATCCATGTAGTTGAACTGGTGACAGTTTCGACATTCCAACGAATCGTTCTTTTTCAAGCGTGCCCATTCGCGTTCAGCTAAGTGTGCGCGGCGTGCTTGGAACTTCTCTGGCGTATCAATCGTGCCGATAAAGTGTGCCACCAATTCCTTGGACGCTTGCACTTTACGCACAATTTTATCCGTCCATTCATGGGGGACATGGCAGTCAGAACAGATGGCGCGAACCCCAGAACGGTTTGAATAGTGAATCGTCTCTTGGATTTCGGCCACAATCGGCGCGTGACAGCCCGAGCAAAACTCTTCGCTGTTGGTCGCTTCCATTCCTGTATTGAAGGCGCCCCAAAATAATAGGCCGCCGACAAAACCCATCAGCAAAACCACACCCACGGCGGCTTTACTTGGGCTCGATAGACGAAGCCAAAACGCTTTTAGAAATTTCATAAATGGCCTCTTTTCGGTTAACGAAGTGAATCAACACGTTCGAAATCGTTCTCAACCAGCGGTTTTGCATCCGCCTGAGGGACGTGACACTGCAAACAGAAGTAGCGGCGTGGAGAGACGTCCGACAGTACCGCATCTTCGCGGTTCACAAAGTGAGTGACACTGATCTTGGTGGCGCCCATTTCTTTGGCGTTTTTCCAACTGTGGCACGCAAGGCACTTGTTGGCGTTCAACGATACTTCATAGTTGCGAATGTTGTGCGGGATGAGTGGTGGTTGATACACAAAATCACTCTCTAGCGCTTGTTCGCGTGGGTATTTCTTCATTGGATCAGCGGCGCGAGTCGCTTCAATTTCTGTTGCTCCGCGCAGTGATTCTAGACCTCCGATACCGCCTGGATTGTTCAGCTCAGCATGAGCAATGCCAGCCAGTACGGTAAACACTGAAAGTAAGGCAATGAGTTGTTTTTTCATCGTAAATTCTCCGCCTTGCGGCTTAATACTTGGTCTGGGCTGACGGGCAGCCCAGTGCAATCAGGGTTACGCGACTTTGGTGATCTTAACCGGACACTTCTTGAAGTCAGTCTGCTTCGAGAGTGGGTCGGTCGCATCGAGGATTAACTTGTTGACCAAAATGCGAGCATCAAAGAAAGGCACGAACACCAAGCCTTTTGGCGGCTTATTACGACCGCGAGTTTCTACGCGCACTCGAACTTCACCACGCGAGTTGGAGATCAGCACTTCATCGCCACGGCGTAAACCGCGCGCTTGCGCGTCTTCATGGTGCATAAAGCACAGCGCATCCGGTACCGCTTTATACAGCTCAGGGACACGACGGGTCATAGTGCCAGTGTGCCAGTGCTCAAGAACACGGCCAGTACAGAGCCATAAATCGTACTCTTCATTGGGCATTTCTGGCGGCGCTTCATAAGGTGAGGAGATGATCCACGCTTTGCCATCCGGTTTGCCGTAGAAATCCCAACCTGAACCGGCTTTGGCATAAGGGTCAGAGCCTTCTTTAAAGCGCCATTTAGTTTCTTTGCCATCGACAACCGGCCAACGCAGGCCGCGTACTTGGTGGTAAACATCGTAAGGCGCTAAATCGTGACCATGGCCGCGGCCAAACTCGGCATACTCTTCAAACAGACCTTTTTGGATATAGAAACCAAAGTGGTGCGCATCATCGTTGAGTTCACGTGCTTCGCTCAGTGGGAACTTGTCCACCTGACCGTTTTTGAACAGCACGTCATACAGGGTTTTGCCGCGGTATTGCGGTGCTTTTGCCAGCAGTTCTTCCGGCCACACGTCTTCGACTTTGAAGCGTTTTGAAAACTCAATCACTTGCCATGAGTCGGAGTGAGATTCACCGACAGTCTTCACTTGTTGATACCACACTTGGGTACGGCGCTCGGCGTTGCCGTACGCGCCTTCTTTTTCTACCCACATGGCGGTTGGCAAAACAAGGTCAGCCGCTTGCGCCGTTACGGTTGGGTAAGCATCCGATACCACAATGAAGTTTTCAGGGTTGCGGTAGCCCGGTAAACGCTCTTCATTGATGTTTGGACCGGCTTGCATGTTGTTATTACATTGCACCCAGTAACAGTTCAGTACGCCGTCTTTGAGCATGCGGTCTTGCTGCACCGCATGGAAGCCCGGTTTCTCAGGAATCGTGCCTTCAGGCAATTTCCACACTTTTTCGGCAATCGCACGGTGTTTAGGGTTAGCCACCACCATGTCGGCTGGCAGACGGTGTGCAAAGGTACCCACTTCACGCGCCGTACCACAGGCTGATGGCTGACCGGTCAGTGAGAATGGGCTGTTGCCTGGAGTGGCGATTTTGCCAGTAAGTAAGTGCAGGTTGTACACCAAGCTTTGCATCCAGACACCGCGAGTATGTTGGTTCATCCCCATGGTCCAGAGTGACATCACTTTGGTGTTTGGATCGGCATACTGCTTCGCGAGCGTGATCAGTTTATCCGGTGATACTCCGGAAATTTCAGACGCTTTTTCAACCGTGTAAGGCGCAACCGATTTTTTGTACTCTTCAAACGAAATATCGCTGACATCACCGGAGTTGGCGTTTTTCGCCTTTTTCTGTAGAGGGTGATCGTCACGCAGACCGTAACCGATGTCTGTGACCGCTTGTTTGAAATGGGTGTGCTTGTTGACAAAGTCCCAGTTCACCGCATCGTTTTGAATGATGTAGTTGGCGATGAAGTTGGCAATCGCTAAGTCAGACTGTGGGTGGAAAATGTAGCCATGATCCGCCAACTCAAAGGAACGGTGGTAATACGTTGAGAGCACATTCACTTTGACATGAGGATGGCTTAGGCGACGGTCAGTAATGCGCGTCCAGAGCACTGGGTGCATTTCCGCCATGTTGGAACCCCAAAGCACAAACGCATCGGCGTGTTCAAAGTCGTCATAACAGCCCATAGGCTCATCAATACCAAAGGTACGCATAAAGCCCACTACCGCAGAAGCCATACAGTGACGTGCGTTGGGGTCAATGTTGTTAGAACGAAAGCCCGCTTTCATCAGCTTCACCGCCGCGTAACCTTCCATCACTGTCCACTGGCCAGAACCGAACATACCCACGCTGGTTGGGCCTTTGGTTTTAAGCGAAGCTTTCCATTTTTCAGCCATCACATCAAATGCGGTATCCCAAGAGACTGGGGTGAATTCACCGTCTTTGTGGTATTGACCATCTTTCATGCGCAGCAGCGGCGTTTTTAAGCGATCTTGACCGTACATGATTTTGGAGAGGAAGTAGCCCTTAATGCAGTTAAGGCCTTTGTTTACTGGAGCTTCAGGATCACCTTGTGTGGCGACAACGCGACCATCTTGGGTTCCGACCAGCACAGAACAGCCTGTACCACAAAAACGGCAAGGTGCTTTGTCCCAATGAATTGCGGTTTGATCGGAGCTAGCGATCAAGTTGGTGGCAGATGCGGGGAGGGTGATCCCTGCAACCGCCGCAGCTGAGGCGGCTGCGTTTGCTTTCACAAACGCACGTCTGGTCATTTTCATACATTACCCTCGAGTTCAGAAAAGGTATTTCCAGTGTGTAATTGTTCTTCTTCCGTTACCGTCTCTATCTGATGAAACACCAGAAAAGCGTTGAGCACATTGGGAAGATTATTAATATGTTCTATGGTTTCGGTGATGAAGCCTTGACGATCGGTTTCAATCACAACGACGAGTTTGCCTTGCGGATCCTCGCCGTAAATTTCCACATCACGCAGCTCGCTCACCTGCTGTTTCACTGTGAGCAAATGCTCTGGCAAGGTGTGAACCACCAAGCTGGAAATGTGTACTTCGTGCAGTGAAGCTGAGGGTTGTGACATCTTGCTCTCCAATTTATCCACGCCGTTTAAGCGATGTGTTGGGTGTAGTGAACCGTCATTGCGTTACTGGGACAAACCGAAACGCAAGCTCCGCAACCGGAGCACTGTTCGCTGTTGACCTGCGGGCTTGCGGTGCGGCCGATTTGCAAAGCAAAATGAATCGCCTCTTCTGGGCAGGCATCTTGGCAAGAGCGGCACTCCACTTGCTGTTGAGCCAAACAGTGATGGGTAATGTGCACCTTTGCTTGCCATGGCGCTTCGCTTTGCGCCACGAAGAGGGGTTCCGGACAGCTCTGTGCGCACTGGTAACAAAACGTGCACTCATCGATCGAAAAATTCACCGTGGGAAAGCCGCCATCGCCTTTTTCGATAATGTGAGTCTCACACGCAGTAACGCACTTGCCGCAGCGAGTACACTCATCGGTAAACGCGTCTGGACGTGCTAACCAAGGCAGCCGAACTTGGCTTTGGTTGGGCTGACGATTCGGAGTGAACCAACGTCGTTTACTTAAGTCGACCATGTTTTTCTCCACACCTGTTCACAACCTGCCATATTCCCATACACAAATTGTAGTTTTTGACATATTTGTATAAATACCTCTTAGGAGGTAATTGGGGTGGTGGATTGTTTTGGATCAATAAATTAACCTGCCCGTTTCGGATAGTGTGTAGCCCTAAAGAGGTGGAAGCTTGGTTATCAATCAGAGAGAGACTGCATTGTTCACTCCAGTACGACATTCATTAACCCGTACTATGGCGAAAGCCATGTTATTGATTTTGTTTCTCTCGGCATTGACGACTGGGGTCGCCATTGTCACTTTGGCGTCTTCTTTGAATGATGCAGAAGCGGTAAACGTCTCCGGCTCTATGCGCATGCAGAGTTATCGTTTGGCGTATGACATCCAAACCCAATCCCATGACTACAAGGCGCATATTTTTCTGTTTGAAAACTCACTGTACTCACCCTCCATGCTCGCTTTGCTCGACTGGACGGTACCCAGTGACATTCAACAAGATTACTACCAGCTGATTGAGCGCTGGCATGAGCTCAAAAAAGTGCTTAATAGTGACCAAAAAGCGCAATATCTTGACCAAGTTGCGCCTTTTGTCAGCTTAGTGGATGGCTTTGTACTCAAGTTACAGCGCTTTTCTGAGCGTAAATTGATTGCGTTAGCTGCAGTAGGCAGTTTTGGTTTAGGCGGGATTTTTGCGGTATCCCTCTTTGTGGTGTATTACATCCGGGAGCAGGTCGTGCGGCCGCTCAATGCCATGGTTGATGCCAGCGAAAAGATCAAAAATCGAAATTTTGATGTCATGCTGGAGGAGACCAGCAGCACTGAAATGGGGATCCTCAGCCGAACGTTTAACAGCATGGCGGGCGATCTTGGCAAACTTTATCGCGGGCTAGAGCACGCAGTGAATGAGAAAACCAACAAGCTGCAAATGGCCAATCAATCGCTGCAGGTCTTGTATCACTCTTCGCAAGAGTTGACGGCTTCACGGATCACGGCGAGTAACTTCCAAACCATTTTGCGCCATTGGGTCGCGTTGGAAGGGATTTGTGCTCTTCGATTAGAAATTGAAGAGGAAGCTGGCAAGCCATTGATTTTGCAAGAAGGAAAGCCAAGCGGTGCCGTGATGTTGCAAACACCACTCACCTTAGATGGTCATCATCTTGGCTTTTTGTATTGGGAAGCGGGTTCGCCTGAGCCAGATCGGGCTTTGATTGATAACTTTGCGCTGATATTGTCGCGCGCGATTTACTACAATCAAGCGCAGCGCCAAGCAGAGCAACTGCTGTTAATGGAAGAGCGAGCCACCATAGCGCGAGAACTGCATGATTCGCTTGCTCAATCGCTCTCTTATTTAAAGATCCAGTTAACCTTGCTGAAACGTTCCGTCACGCCGTTAAAGTCGGATGGCGATTTAAGTAAGACGGAAAACATCATTCGCGAGATAGACAAAGGTCTGTCGGATGCTTATACCCAGTTGCGTGAACTACTCACCACCTTCCGCCTGACCTTAACCGAAGGCAGTTTTGGTCAATCTCTACTGGGTATGCTGACTCAACTTTCGGGGCAAACCGATGCGAAAATTGAACTCAATAACGCGCTTTCCTCAATTGCGCTGGATGCTCATCAGCAAGTGCATTTGGTGCAGTTGATTCGTGAAGCAACGATTAACGCGATAAAGCACGCCAAGGCCACTAAAATTAAGGTCAACTGCCAAGAGCAGCAGGGACGAGTCCAAGTCACGATTGAAGATGATGGGGTTGGCTTCGATCTGCAAGATCACAAGATCAATCACTATGGTATGAGCATAATGCAAGAACGCGCCGCCCGTTTACGTGGTGAATTAAAGGTTGAATCCGCTCCGGGTAAAGGCTGCAAAGTGGTGCTGACTTACCAACAAAGCGAGGAGAAAAATAAGAATGAGTTGTAGAGTCCTTTTAGTGGATGATCACCCGCTGATGCGCCGTGGTATCAATCAACTATTGAGTTTTGAAGAAGAATTTGAGGTGGTTGCCGAAGCGGGGAGTGGGGCTGAAGCGATCGCTCTGGCGCATGATCTACAACCGGACTTGATTCTGCTCGATCTCAATATGAAAGGGATGTCGGGATTGGATACGCTGACTGCGCTGCGCACCGATGAGTGTGACGCATATGTGGTGATCCTCACGGTTTCAGACAGCGCCGCAGATATTGAAGCATTAGTCAAAGCGGGGGCTGATGGCTATCTCCTCAAAGACACTGAGCCGGATCAACTGGTGGCGCTGCTTAAACAAGCCATGCAAGGCGAAAAAGCCTTTAGTGAGTCGGTCGAACGCTACCTTTTAAATCGCGAGCATACGAGTAATCCTTTTGAAGCATTAACGGAACGTGAAATGCAAATTATGTCAGAAGTGGCAAAGGGTTATCGCAATCGACAAATCGCCGACCGCCTGTTTATTTCTGAATCTACCGTCAAAGTGCACATGAAAAGCTTACTGAAAAAGCTTGATGTGCCATCACGCACCGCTGCCACGATTCTTTATCTAGAGCGGTATGCTAATGCTTAGCCTCAACAACAAGAGCTGACTTTTTGGGGGAGTGTCTTCCCCCCAACCGTCTAGGATTTGAGTGTACTTTTACGTTGGATTAATTTGGTCGGCACCATTAATTTGACCAAGCTCTGATTCCTAGTGGTAATCTGATCCACAATAATTTTGACCGACTCGCGAGCTAGCCGCTTAAAATCTTGGGCAAAAGTGGTGAGTTGGTAACTGAGCCATTCTGTTTGAGGAATGTTGTCAAAACCAATAACTTGTATGTCGTCTGGTATCCGAAGTGAAAACTCGAATCTTGCAATGTCCATGACGGCCATCGCAAGGTTATCTGTTGCGCAGAAAATGGCCGCGGGTCGAGACGAGTCAGCAATCAGACGGCGTATGGTATCAAGTGATCCGGTGTAGTCATAAGTCGCTTTCACCACAGGCGGGGTGAAACCGGTCAGTGATTTGAATTCACTACAAAAACCTTGTTGGCGTTCATCATTGGTAAAAGTGGGTACTTCACCTGTTAAATAAACTGCAGATTGAGCACCTGCTTGATGTAATAACTGAGCCGCTTGTCGACCTGCTTCATAGTTATCGCTGATCACATAGCTACTTTTGGTGCCTTCAACGACTCGCGCGTATTGCACAATGGGAATATTGAATTCTTCACACTCTTCATAAAGAGTTTTATTGAATGTTGCAGAAGCTGCAATCACGCCATCCACTCGATATTGGAAAATATTCGGAATGGAGTGGTTATCTTGTTCATCTACTTGCCAAGGGATCAGTACGGCCGAATAACCCACCTGTTGCAATTCGCTAGAAATTAACTGCAACGTTTTCATATGGATAGGGTAATCTGCATCTGGGAAAACCAAGCCGATCAGTTTGGACTCATTTGTGGTTAAACTGCGTGCAAACGCATTAGGCCGATAGTTAAGGACTTTAGCAGCTTCAAAGACTTTCTGTTTCGTTTTTTCAGATACCGAGCTACCCGGTACAAAAACGCGTGATACGGTAGATTGAGAAACCCCAGCTAACTTGGCAACATCTTTGGAGGTGACGGTGGCTTTTTCAGAATGCATAACTCGTGATTTATCAGTCATTAGAACCGACTACAGCCTAGCATAAATAGTTACGTAGTCATCAATTCAATTAACACAACGTCACATAATTTAGAGCGGTAAACGGTTATTCGCTCATTATTTTGGGTTATACCCAAAATAAACAGCTCTGAGATATCCATAGTAAGAAGATCGCCTCGTCCATGAGGTGATATAGAGGAACTCTCCCAGATCTTAGGGAGAGTTCATTTAATCGAGAGAGTGTGAATCCAGATCGCAGCTTACAAGGCAGGATTCATGATCTTTTGAGTGCGTTCAAACACATCCAAACCTTGCTGTTTTAACCAATAAGGGAGGTCAATCAATACCCAGTTCTCAGAGAGCTTATTACCGTCGCGATAGTAGACATCAACAACCTGCATATCGGCGCGGATCTCTCCTCCCGGCATTCCCAAGAAACCGCCAATCGGCGTATTCGAAAGGTTTGGCCAACCAAAGAAGCACGCAAAATTACCCTCTGCAAATCGGCAGACATGGCCGTTAAACTTCTTATCTTTTAAGTTGTTACGGAAAGGTAATTGGTGTTGTTGTTGGTAGCGAGGGATAGTGTACGAAGCCCCAATCCCACAAGGACCATACCAAATCATGTCTTTTGACCAGCTTTTCTCAAGCACTTCCGGAGGACAGCCCATAGCACCACTATCGTTCAGGGCTGAAAGGTCTGCAACCATTTGATTCACAAGATCTAAGGTAGCCACACCTTCTTCTGGAGCCGCATCTTCAAATAGCAGTCCATTATGATGGCGTGGGCCAGGATAGACAAAATGCTTGCCCGTAGATGGCGGTAACGGATAGCAGCCCGCTTGATCCATAACACCCAATAGATCGAGGAACAGTCCCGTTTTGCTGATCTTGCCATTTTCGACACAGTTAAACTCGGCATAACGAATGTTCATGATTTTGCCAGTTGGACGCATGCCTAAGTATTCAGCATCGAATAGCCCCATAAAATGGCCCATGCTCATTACCCAAATTTCATCTGGATTAATTTCGTTATTACCTGCAATGAAAATATCTTGACGACGCTGCATTCGAGTCATGGATTTCATTAATGGAGCCCAAAAAATATCGGCCGCCGCTTGTGCACCTTGCTGTTCACGGAATGGATAAACACCACGCCATAAATAACCTTCGGTGGTATGGGCTTTTAAAACTTCAGCAACATTTTCATAGGATGCGTTTTCGATTGCATCAAAGTATTCACGAACAATGCGTTTTGCTTGTTGATATTTTGTCATAGTAAAACTCTCTTTTTGCTGTTTGAGTCAGCATGGGGAACAGGACTCATTGAGATGAAAGGGGCGGATGAGAGTCATCCGCGCCTTGAATCAGGTTTACGCGTTAGCCGGTTGGTTGCTCTTACGTTTATCGAATAAACCGCCTTTTAATGTTTCTGGAAGCGATAGCCATAATAAGCCAGCCACTATCCACACAATCGGTGAGCCCCACATTGCAGTCTGTAAGTCGGTGCGCTCTTTGATAAAAATGAGAACCATAGGTGCCCACATTCCAATAATTCGCCCGCCGTGGAAGAGTGCAGCACCATAACTGCGCAAATGAGCAGGGAATAATTCTGAGAAGTAGCCACCCCAAACCGCTGAAGACGAGAGGCCAAAGTTATAAATTAAGCCCAAGATTGCCAGCATATTGAGGCTGCCAATCATCAGATCGCTCGGTGCGATGAAAAAGATAGAAGCCATGATGCCCGCAAGAATGAAGCCAAACGCATTCACTTTACGTCCAAATTTGTCGGCGACCGCGCCCCAAACCCAAGCTCCAAATAGAGAACCAAAAGCGGAGATTGAGAAGATCACACCGATTGTTGCACCATCAAACTGACGAACTTCTTTCAAATACGTGGTGACGAAACCGCTAAAGAATTGAAAACCGTAAAAATTAAGGCCAGCTAGAAGCAAACAGGTGATGGTAAGGAGCCGATAAGGTTTGCTGAGCATTTCACCCCAAGAGCCTTTTTTCGCAGGTGTGTTTTGCCCTGTATTAGCTGAGGAATCTTCTTCGCCGTAAGCGATGACGTTTTTATCGCTAGGTAAGACAAATACCATGGCAAATGCGGCAGCTAAAGGCGGAATTCCACCAACCCACATCAAACTTTCCCAGGGGGCATCTATGCTAGAGATAAAGGCCGCGTATGCCCCCATTACCATTAAAGCTACAGAGAACATGGATGAGGCAAATGCGGTCAGTTTGCCGCGAACCGTTGGGGTAAAGAGGCCAATCATTAAGCTGACAGCGACGGTAAAGTAGCCGCCCAGTGACAAACCTATGATGAAACGCATCGCTGCCCATGTCGCGTAGTCAGTAAACATCATGTTCACTATGGTTGCACCGCCGTTGAGTGCAGTAATCGTGATCAAGGTGTATTTCTTGCCAAAGCGGCCAGCAAACCAAGCGCAACTTAATGCGCCAATCAGCGCCCCAACGGATTGCCATGTATAGAATTGAGCAGTATCTGAAAGGCTAATGCCCTCATAAGCCTCAACGATGTAAGGGCGTACGTAGTCAATAATTACAAAGTTATAACAATAGAAAAAGTAACCAACCAAGATCGCCAGATAGGCGGCTACTCTTTGAATCATAGGAACTTCGCTCATGTGTTTTTTGGTGGTCATGACCGATAAACCTCTGTTTTAAATTGATTTAAATATAATTCAACAGTGTGATTGAGACGGTTTCTCCATCTTTTTCAACCTTTGCTTCGCGAAGAAGAATAGATTTGTTTCGCGATAATGATCCGTGATCAAAATCAATTTAAAAATGAATGCGTACCCATTTTGTGTGTTTAGTTGATCGATGTCTCATAAATGGCTTGTTTTGGTCATGATGTGGAAATTATCACTTATGATGAGCGCTATGTTTGCTCAATTTCGGTATTTTTGGCCGGAATTATTGCTCGATTAGAAGCTTTTTAGCCGTGTAATTGATGAGATAGAGAACGGGAAAAATCATAATGGTTACGTATTCAACTTTTATTGTTATCGCGATTTATCTCATATTGACCATACTAATCAGCTGGTTTGTTAACCAGAGGAGTATTGGGAATACTGATTTTTCAACTGGTGGAAGACAGTTTGGGTGGTTTACCGCAGGCGTTTCTATTTTAGCGACATACATCAGTGCTATGACTTTTATTGGTATGCCTGGATGGGTTTATCAATCGGGTATGGAAGCGTTAAACATCCATTTGAATTATCCGATAGTCATTTTTTTCGCAGTTGTATTTTTTATCCCCGTTTTTTATCGAATGGGTTTTACGTCCATTTATGAATACTTAGAACACCGCTTTGGTGTTTATGCTCGAACCATTAACTCCGTGGTATTCATATTGGTTCAATGTATTTCGTCTGGAGTTATTCTTTATGCTATTGCATTGATTTTAATTCAGATTTTACCCATATCTATTGTTGAAGCGATTGTTTACATCACTTTATTTACGGCTTGTTATACCTATGCTGGTGGTATCTCGACCGTTATCTGGACGGATATGTTGCAGTCAGCAGTATTAATTGCAGGGAGTGTGGCAATCTTCGTTCTACTCCTCCTTCAAGTCGATGGGGTACATGGAGTATCTCGGGAGCAACTGAATATCATCAATCTTCAGTTCGATTTGGGTGTCGACACCACATTGTGGGCGGGAGTGGTGGCTGTCAGTTTCTTACACATGAGTGTGTACGGTACCAATCAATTGATCATCCAAAGAACATTAGCCACGAGATGTGAAAAAACGGCACAAAAGTCGATGTTACTGTGCGGTTATGGTGCTTTTTTTATTTACTTCTTTTTCGCTTTGCTTGGCGTCTTATTGAGCATTTTTTATCAAGAGCGACATTTTACAAACAGTAATGAAGTGATACTTGATTTTGTGTTTCACCATACAAACCCTTGGGTGATAGGTTTAATTATTTCTGCGCTAGCTGCGGCGGCAATGTCCACTCTGGACTCTACCTATAATTCGATGGCAACCGTTGCGACGTTTGATCTTTATCAGCGCTTTATTCGACGAAATGCACCTGACCATCACTATCAAGCGGTCGCTCGTAAAATGAGTTTGGTGGCCGCAGGCTTAGTGGTGATACCTGCTTTGCTCGCGGTATCGAATGAGTCAGTGCTTAAAACGATCGCGAGTTTAACCTCGATTTTTGTTGGTATCCGCCTAGGCTCATTTGTTCTTGGTCTTTTTTCAAATCAAGCCAATGAGAAAGGAGTTATCGCCGGCAGCATAATCAGTATCGCCGCCGTGCTTGGCGCTAGACTCATGGATATTGCTTGGCCTTGGTTTGCTCCTATAGGAACCGTGTTTTTCTTGGTATCCGGAGTGGTGATAAGCCGATACTGGGGCGATAATTCTATTCAACAGCAAGCGTTTATTGCGCGTCAGAAGCATCTCTTCGCAACGCCGACGATGAGCCAGTATGGTTTGTTGGTTTTCGCGGCTGTGACAATTGCGGTTTGTGCCATCATACCTGATTGGCTTTATAACGCTTTATCTTAAGGGGAAAGTTATGCTCTCAATCTTTGATATTTACAAAATTGGGGTTGGCCCTTCCAGCTCGCATACCAATGGGCCGATGATTGCAGGTTACCGTTTTGTGCAGCAGTTATTGCCACAGCTGAATAAAGTTGCTCGCATACAAGTGGATCTGTATGGCTCGCTGTCTTTAACGGGGAAAGGGCACCACACTGATCGTGCGACCTTACTGGGCTTAATGGGGAATCAACCTGCCACCATCAAGATTGGTGACGCTAATCAGACTCTACGTGAAGCGTTGCAAACGGGTAAGTTGCGTCTCAATGGTCAGCATGACATTGCCTTCGATTACCATCAGGATCTTCTTTTTCATCAAGATAATCTGCCGCTGCACGAAAATGGTATGACGTTGAGCGCGTTTGATACTCAAGGACAACAGATTGATTTTGAAACCTATTATTCAGTCGGTGGTGGCTTTGTTGCGACCGCTGAGCAGTTGCAAAATGGTACCGCGACCGCCGATGTGACGGTGACTTACCCCTTTACCAGTGCCGATGAAATGCTGCACCAAGCTGAAAAACATGGTTTGAGTTTAGGCGGAATGATTTTGCGCAATGAACTGGCTTTTCAAGAGATGGCGGTGATTGATGCCAAGGCCGATCAAATCTGGCGAGTGATGAGCCAGTGTATGGAGCGTGGTTTTGCGACCGAAGGCATTTTAGAAGGGGGATTAAATGTCACTCGCCGTGCGCCGAGTTTGCTGAAAAAACTTGAAGCCAATGCGGCGATTGAAAATGATCCGATGGAAGTGATGGATTGGATTAACCTCTTTGCTTTTGCGGTGAGTGAGGAGAATGCCGCTGGAGGACAAGTGGTGACATCGCCCACCAATGGAGCTGCGGGCGTGATCCCTGCGGTTTTGATGTATTACCACCGTTTTATCAAAGCGCTCGATACCAAGCAGCTTAAGGATTTTCTCGCCGTGTCTGGCGCGATCGGTATCTTGTACAAAACCAATGCATCGATTTCGGGTGCTGAAGTTGGGTGTCAGGGTGAAGTGGGCGTTTCTTCCTCCATGGCCGCCGCAGGCTTAACGGCTTTGCGTGGTGGCAGTAATGAGCAAATCTGCATGGCGGCAGAAATTGCTATGGAGCACTCATTAGGGATGACCTGCGACCCGATAGGCGGTTTGGTGCAAGTGCCTTGTATTGAGCGTAACGCGATGGGCGCAGTGAAAGCGATCAATGCTTCGCGCATGGCGCTCAAGCGCACCAGCAAATGTTTGATTTCACTCGATAAGGTGATTGAAACCATGTATCAGACTGGGAAAGATATGAATAAGAAATACCGCGAAACTTCGCTCGGAGGATTGGCGCTAATCCATCTCGCGCCCCCTTGTGAATAATCCAGAATTGGACATGTTTTTACGAGTTGCTTATACGACTCAAAAAGAAAAGGGCGTGATTTCACGCCCTTTTGAATGTCCGTCATAACACGGACAGTTAAGCGTGCATAGGTACCAGCACCATAGTACCGATGATCACCGTAACAAGGCCCAGTAACACAGGCACAGAAGTACGCTTTACCACTTCGAATGGGCTGATTTTACCCATACCCGCGGTAGCTACTACCACACCAGAAACCGGAGAAATGGTACGGCCAAGGTTGGAGGCTTGCAGCATAGGAATAATCAGGAATGCGGGGTTGAGTCCCATTTTCGCAGCCAGTGACGGAGCCAATTCCACAAACGCATAGAAAGGCGCGTTGCCTGAGCCGGTGGCAATCGCAGCGGCGACGGTTAAACCAGTCAGAATCAACATCAGAGCAATACCGCCAGCCCCCGCTACTTCTGCTAAGTGCAGTAGGTTGTCAATCGCACCAATCGACATCAAACCTTGTGCAAATACGCCTGCTGCAACCAACAACATGACTACGCCTTTAAAGGCATCCGCCATGCCTTCGTAACAGGCTTCAAGATCTTCCAATGTTTGCTTACCGTTGAAACGTTTAGTGATGTAGTCGACCAGCACGCCAATGAAAATTGACAGTACAACGATGGTATAGATATCCAGCGTAATGCCAGGCAGCGTTTCACCATTGAACACAAACACACCGATGATGGGTAAGAATGGCAGGACTGCATAATAGGCTGGTGATTTAACCTCCATTTCCGACAAATCCACTTTCTCCATTGGTGTATTATCTTTTTTATCAAGGTATTGGTTCCAGAAATACGCGGCGGCCGCCATCACAATGATCGCGCAGATCGAAACAGGCAATACGGTTTCTACGGCGAATACGTGCAATGGCAAACCGGATTTTTCTGCCGCAATGACCACGTCACCAGAGGTAGGAGAGAGAATGATCGCAGCCGGAGAGGCACACACCGCTACTGCCGCAGGGCGAGAAATGCCCATCGCGGTCATCATTGGGAATAAGGTCGCCATTAATAACACGCCAAGGCCGGTGGCTGAACTCACGGCCAGAGACATCAAACAGGCAACAAGATAGGCCGCGACCAACAAGATGTAGGGTGATTTAATAAAAGAGAGTGGTTTAGAAAACTGTTTTACCACTACGTTGTTGGCACCGATGTGCGTCATGTATGACGCAAAACCACACAGCAACATAATTTGCATACCTAAGCCGCCGCCACGGTTTTGCAGCATGTATTTCACATACTCCATTGCATCGGTGAGTAGGTTACCGGTTGATTCCATCTGTCCAGGTAGGACTTTGTGTCCCAAGATACCGGTTAAAATGAGTAGCAAAATCCCTGCGGTGAGTAGGATACCCGCAGGCTTATAGCCTTTAACGATGAAATAGCCGACCGCAAAGGTCACGACTAAGCCAATCAGAAGCTCAAGCATAGCAATCTCCAAAAATGTCCGTTTATTTCAAACTGTAAAATGTATGTCAGGAATTTACTGAAAATTAATTTGTAGCACGAGTTCAACTTGCACTTTGCATGATCTAAAGCAATAAAAGTATCAATTAATATTGGTGATTAATTCTTGTTAAAGGCGGATTTTATTTGAATTGATCTGTCTTTTGGTTAGATTGTTGGTTATTTGCTCTGTGAATGGGTGTTTTTACGATGATGGCATGACAAAGATGGATAAAACTTGTTCTATGGATAGCAGAGCATGCTACAACGTTTCATCAAGAAGCTGGATCGCAGCTGGCTCGCGGTTTTATGTATGCTCACCTCAGTCACACAGAGAAAAAGAAGAAAGGCTCATAAGAGCCTTTCTGTGAGTTCAGGAAAGTCAAGCTCAGTCACGATTGGTGCGAAACTCTGCAACCGCTTCATCCATGGCATGGGCTTGGCGTGACACTGTATCGACCTCAGTAAGACATTGCTGTGCGGAGCGCATATTGTTTTCTGAAATCGTGTTCAGCTCAGCAATTGACTCACTGACATGGTTCATCACACTGCCTTGTTCTTCAATCGCTGCCGCGATGCGCTGTGAGTTATCTTGAATCGTATGCATGTCACGCAGGATCTGCTGCAAGCTTTCATCAAGTTGACGAGAGGCGCTTAGTGTTTCCTGACCTTGGTTGTTACACAAATCAATGTCATCGACCACTTGACTCATTTGTGACTGGATATTGGAGACAACGCGGGTGATCTCTTCCGTCGATTGATGGGTACGAGTCGCGAGTGAGCGTACTTCATCGGCGACCACCGCAAAACCGCGTCCTTGTTCACCGGCACGTGCGGCTTCAATCGCGGCGTTTAAGGCGAGTAGGTTAGTTTGTTCTGCAATCCCTTGAATGATGCTCACCGCACCACCGATTTTTTCAACAAAGGCATTCAATGAGCCGATAGAGTGTTGGCTTTTCTGTAGGGTAGAGGAGAGTAAGTCAATGTTTTTCACCGTAGTCACCACCACGCTGCGGCCTTGTTCCGCATTGCGCGCTGCCTGATTAACGCCATCGACAGCAATGTTAGTGCTTTCCGAAATCTCACTAATGGTCGATACCATCTGTTGTACCGATGTCGCCATCAAGCCCATGTGTTCAGATTGAACATTAAATTGCTCAATCACTTGCTCAAGCTCGTCATGCATGCTTGAAGTGCTGCTGTACAATTGGTGAGATTTGGTCTGTGAACTGCTGATCAAATGCTCAAATTTATCCAACAGGCTATTGAAATAGCGCGCCACGGCGGTGATTTCATCATTCCCTTTGAGCTCGGCGCGCAGAGAAATGTCGTTAGATTGCGCAATTCGTTGAATAACCAGCAACAATTGACTGACTTGTAAATTGATTGAGCGGCTGATTTGGAAAATCACTAACAAAATAATCAACACCACAGCGATGGTCACTGAAAGTTTAGTGGTGGTCATTGTTTTCTGTTTATCATCAACCGCTTGAGTTAGGGTTTTAGAGAAGGCTTTAAACATCTCTTCGACATCGTGAGAGTGAGAACGCGTGGCACCCAGTAAGCCTTCGTTGTATTTCAAGCCGATCACTTTTGCTTGGTTCACCACGGCTTGAGCGGATTTGATCAGGTCAGAAAATTGGTTCAACGCGCTTGAGTTGGCGGAGCCTGCTAATACCTGCTGATGGAAATCCACTAGGGCTAATAGCTCTTCTGCGGAAGCTTGTTGTTTGGCTTGCTCGAGCGCCTGATAGTAGCTTTTCCACAAGCCACTTTCCGGATTAAGGCCGAGGGTTTGATAGGCACGCACCAACTGTTCAAAACCCTGTTTGTATTCCAGTAGGTCAGTACGTAAAGCGTTGGAGTCACCCAGCTCATATTTGAGCATGATGGCATCGAGTTCAGTTTGTAAATTGAGGAACAGGTCAGTATTTTTTTGAAAGGTATCCAGATATTTGGCATCGCTACGCAATAAAAAGTCTTTTTCGTTGCGTCTTAAATTGAGTAACCTGACTTCCAGTTTATCGACTTGATTGATAGCTCGATTAAGTTCATCGTTGGTCTGGGCAAACTGTGAGGTTGTAAAGAAAATGGCGATGGAGCCCAGTATGGCAATAATGCCTAAAGTATAAAGTTTATGGCGAATATTCATGGTGTTACCTACTTGTTATTTTTATTCCATTGACATCCCATCAACGAGATAGGTGTCTGAGTGCAATGCGTGCAGCAGTGTACTGAGAATAATGAAACTATCAATACTAGTGTCGTTCATCGCTTTCAGCTTTATATGAAATATTAATGACAAATTTATTACAAAAAATTGGAGATGCTGTGACTGTTGTCAACTTTAGCCTTTATGAAGGATTCATATTTGATATGGATGGAACCCTGCTTGATACCATGCCTGCGCATTTAGCCGCTTGGGAAGCGACGGCGAAGCATTTTGACTTCCCATTTGATGCCCAGTGGCTCTATGGATTAGGTGGGATGCCAAGTGCAAAAATTACGACGCACATCAATAAAAAATTAGGCTTGGCGCTCGATCCCGATCGCGTCGCAGCCTACAAAATGGATTGGTTTGCCAGCATGGGGCTGCAAGCGGAAGTGATCCCCGCCACCTATGAATTACTCTGCCAATGGCAGGGTAAGAAGAAAATGGCAATAGGGACGGGGAGCCAACGTGATAGCGCGCTGCGTTTATTAAGTAATGCGCAGGTGTTGGATAAATTTGATGCAGTTGTGACGGCCAGCGATGTGCAACAGCACAAACCGCACCCCGAAACCTTTCTGATGGCGTGTGAGCAACTCGGCTTGACACCTAAACAGTGTTTGGTGTTTGAAGATACCCAATTAGGACTTCAGGCAGCGCACGCGGGTGGGATGGATTGCATGCTAGTGACCGAGCAAGGATTGGTTTTCTACCCCTTTGCTCATTGAGGTAGGCAGAGCGTGAGCATATGAGACAAAAAAGCGAGTGAAGGCACAGCGTTCACTCGCTTTTTGTTCAACGTGAGAACTTACTCAATCGCCAGTAGCTCGACGTCAAAGATCAGTACAGCAGAAGGTGGGATTGGGCCTGCGCCATTTTTGCCATAACCCAAGTTGCTTGGGATATAGAAGCGAGTCTTTTCACCGACTACCATCAGTTGCACGCCCTCTTGCCAACCTTTGATAACTTGATTCAAGCCAAAACTGATGGGTTCACCACGTTCAACCGAGCTATCAAACACCGTACCATCAAGCAACTCACCATGGTAATGCACTTTCACGCGGCTTTTTGGCCCCGGATGTTCAGTCCCCGTTCCCGCCTGCAGCACTTCGTATTGCAAACCACTATCGGTAGTGATGACGTTTTCGCGTTGTCCATTCTCAGCCAAAAACTGCTGCCCAGCAGAAAAATTGGCATCTGCCGACTTATGATTAGTCCAAGTACGGTAAATCATGAAACCTGCGAGCAAGAAAACAACTAAAGGGATAATAATTTTCGACATAAAATGTTTGACGTCCTTTAACAGCGATGACTTTCCCCGTTTAACAGTTAGCAGAGACGCGAGTCGTCAGCTTTACTTATGAGGGAATAATGAATGGCGAACATTCTAACCACGGATTATGTGATGGCAAGCAACCCATTTGTAAATTGTTGTTGATGACAGATAAAGTTTTTAGAAACATGCCGATAAACTATAAGAAGTTCAATAACTGAGTGTTTGAGATGAAATTCTGGGTGTTGTGCGTGACGTTTTTGCTAACAGGATGTGGTTCGCTGGTGACTGACCGCATGTTTAACGACAATCTGCTCGATGTCGCCCCGAAAGGCGATTTCGATGTGCGTTATCCAGAATGGGGTTACGCACCGCAAAAGAACACCAGTGTGATGCCCAATGCAATGACCCAGCCGCGTTCGGCCAGTTACGAAGATTTACGTCAGTATTTATTGAGTAACGGCATTCAGCATGAAGTGGTGCCGGGTGACTACCCGATGATTAAGTTGAACAATACCGTTCGGTTTGAAACAGGTTCAGCGAAAGTCTCTATGGCTTCCAAACAATGGTTAGACACGGTCGCTCGATTTCTCGCTACCGAGTCAGGGATTGATATTGTACTCGAAGGGCATACGGATAATACCGGTTCAGAGAAACTGAACGACAAGTTAGCCGAGCGACGGGCCAATGCGGTCAAAGCGGCTTTAGTACAGAGTCGAGTGGCACAAAATGCCATTTACACTCGTGGATTTGGTGAGAATGTTCCCGCGTGCACCAACAGTACTAAGAATGGCCGAGCATGTAACCGCCGAGTGGAGATCCGTTTCATCCTCGCGTCTAATTAAGGTTAATATTTATCGTCTCTCTTTTGAGACTGTTCGCATAACAAATCGAAATATCGAAAGAGTGGAATTTCATAGCATGAGGTTCCGCTCTTTATTCTTTTCTAAGTATTAACCCTAGTGTTTTTGATGTAATTCACGTTTGTGTTGCCCACGAGTCTCCAGAGTTTGAGTTTTTAATAACAAGTGTGTATACATTTGCGCTCATAAAAATAACCTTAGAACAACAAGCCGAAATGTCAGCCTATACTCCCTCTGCTCAACAAGAAGTCCTTGTCGGCGACCATGACCAATTGGTATCAACGACGGATTTAAAAGGTGTCATCACCTACTGTAATGATACATTTTGTCGTATTGCTGGGTTCCAAGCCGATGAGCTGCTAGGAAAAAATCACAATATCGTTCGCCATGCTTCGATGCCGAAAGCGGCGTTTGCCGATATGTGGCACCACCTTAAGCAAGGGCATGCTTGGCGCGGAATCGTGAAGAATCGCACTAAATCCGGCGGGTTTTACTGGGTTGACGCCTATGTAACGCCGATTTATCAACAAGGCCAACTTACAGGTTATCAATCGGTTCGGGTAAAAGCTGAGCGAAAGTGGGTAGAGATTGCCACCAAAGCCTACCAAGCGTTATTAGCGGCTGAAAAGGCCGGTAAAAAAATCCAATTTAAGCTGCATACTTCGCTGCGTTACGCCTTGTTGCTCGGTGCATTGATGTCACCAGCATTGGCACATGGGTTTCAAGCTCCTGAACAGTGGCAATGGTTAGCCAGTCTTTTACCAGCGGGAGTATTAGGTTTGTTGTTTCGGCAAGAGCTAGTGCGTACCCCGCAACAGCTTAAACAGTGGCAAAACGAGTATGACAGTATCAGCCGTTTGATCTATTCGGGCGCTGATGCTTTTTCTGTTGCCGACTACCATCTAAAAATGGCTTCCGCTCGGATTCGTACCATTCTCGGTAGAATGATGGACTCGGCGCGTCCATTGGGTGAACTGGCCAATCAGCTGCATTTGACGACGCAAGAAGTGCATCAAGCGTTGGCGGCACAAAACAGCAACATCCAAGCCGTAACGCAGGCCACCGACGCTGTCGAGAGCGCCGCTGAGCGGGTTTCGAGCCATACTCACTCGGCTCATCAATTGATTGATCAAGTGCAAGATCATTGTGCCGAGACCAAACACAGCATCAATGTCACCCATCAGAATTTACAGCGACTTGCCACGCAAGCTGAGAGTGCTGCCTTGACGACACTAAAACTGAGCGATCAAGCGCAGCAGGTCGGGCAATTAATGACTGAAATTGGCGGGATTGCTGAGCAAACCAATTTACTGGCGTTGAATGCTGCGATTGAAGCCGCTAGAGCGGGTGAACAAGGTCGAGGGTTCGCCGTTGTGGCGGATGAAGTGCGCGCATTATCGGCTCGTACCCAGCGTGCCACACAGCAGATCCAAACCAGCATTGATACTATGTTGTCCACTATTGAAGCGTGGCGAGGGGATATCACTGCAAGTCGTGATCAAACCGAGCAGTGCGCTCAAGATGCGAATACCACGCTGCAGCAGTTGCAGGATGTAGAATGCGTAATGAGTGACATGCTACGAGTTATCGGTGAGGTGGCGAGTGCTGCGCAACATCAACGTGAGCTCACCTGCGAGGTTAACCAACATATCCACTCTATCGCCAGTGTGGCAACGCAAAATTCGGCGGCCACCCATACCGTAGAACAGTTAGCGATGGCGATGAGCGGTAAAGTGGCAGAATTTGGAGCGCTTTCGAAGCAGTTTGCACAAAAATAGGCGCGAGGAAGGGCATAGCCGATTCTGAGTCCAAAAGAAAAAGAGAAAAAGACAAATGGCCACGTTATGTGGCCATTTCAGTTTCTGCGAGTGCTTGGATTTTAAACGGTCGCTTTTAGCGGCTGCTCAGCGTGGAATTTCTGCTGTAAATAGGACTCCACTTCCTCAACCACACTTGTATCGTGATTTAAGCCGAGTTTGCTTCTGCGCCAGAAAATATCTTGTGCATGGCGGGCAAACTCTTTCTCGCACAGATAATCGATCTCTCTTTGGTAGAGCTCACCGCTGAACGCGATGCCGAGATCTTCAATGCCTGTCACACCTGCCAAAAGTTGCGTGGTGCGGCTGCCATAGCTGCGGAGCCAACGCTCAATCACTGACTCAGTAATAAAAGGAAAGGCCGCCACCAGCTGGTTTTTTAAGGCTGCATAGTCAAAGTTTTCACCACCTGGCAGAGGAGCATCCGCTGTCCAAGGGGCTTTCATTTTCGGGAAGAAAGGAGCGAGATGTTTCATCGCCGCTTCGCCTAGTTTGCGATACGTCGTGAGTTTGCCACCAAAAATGGACAGCAGCGGCGCTTCATCAGCTTGTTGATCCAGAGACAGTGTATAGTCACGAGTAATGGCCTGTGGCGAGTTCGATTCGTCATCACACAGTGGGCGTACACCACTGAATTCAGCAATGATGTCTGAACGCGCGATTTCGCGCATAAAATGTTTGTTCACAATCGAAATCAAATAATCACGCTCAGCATCGGTAATCGCCACTTTTCTTGGGTCGCCTTTGTATTCGACATCCGTTGTGCCAATCATCGAGTAGTCATCAAGATAAGGGATGACGAAGACAATACGTTTATCTTCATTTTGCAGAATATAGGCCTGCGGCTCATCGTGAATGCGCGGCACGATAATGTGTGAGCCTTGGATTAAACGAATGCCGTAAGGGGAACTGACGTGAGCATTCTCGTTTAAAAACTGCTTTACCCAAGGGCCTGCGGCATTCACAAGTGCATGACTACGGCGCTCAAAGCGTTGTTGAGTCTGCTCATCCAGTAGCGTCACATGCCACAAATCGCCCATACGCTCAGCTTTTTCGACGGTGCAGTAGTTCAACACTTCTGCCCCTTGTTCTTGAGCTTGCATGGCGTTGAGGATAACTAAACGAGCATCATCAACCCAGCAATCGGAATACTCAAAACCAATTTGCATTTCAGGTTTAGTCACGCTGCCCGCTTTTAAGTTGACTTTGTGACTTGCAGGTAGGGAAGTGCGTTTGCCCAAATTATCATAAAGAAACAGACCAGCGCGGATCATCCATGCTGGGCGTAAGAAAGGACGATGTGGCAAACGAAAACGCATCGGCGTTACGATGTGCGGTGCTTTTTTCAAAAGCACTTCGCGTTCCGCCAGTGCTTCACTGACTAAGCGAAATTCATAATGTTCTAAATAGCGCAAACCACCGTGTACCAGTTTTGAGCTGGCGGAAGAGGTTGCACTGGCAAAATCTTTGGCATCGTATAAGCCAACTTTTAATCCCCGCCCTGTTGCATCTGCGGCAATGCCAGCGCCATTAATGCCACCGCCAACAATAATCAAATCGAGCACTTCATCTTGGGTAAAACGTGTTGAGCGAGCGTTCATTTTCTATCTCCGCGCTTAATTGTTTTCGTTTTTGTTCTTTAATGTTCGTATGAAAGCATTAAAACATAGGAATGCGCAATATTTCTACTATGAATTTTGATCTTGATCATAAATGAACGAGGGAAATGGGTGTAATGAGCGCTCGAATATTACATTTTTACTGGAGGCGCATGTGTGTGGCTGCTGCACCAATCCGTTTGGGGATGGGATGAGGCGTGATGATTTTTCGAATAGGTAACGTTCCCGAAAAAGTAAAGAGAAACTTACTATAGAGATCGCAATCTCTATTTAAGCTCACAGAAATGAGCAATTCCTGACCTGAACTCGAATAAGGCAGTTTTCCCTATTGAACGCTTTGGTTAGACTCAGCTCAAACCACATTTTGAGGAGTGATTCTATGTCAAGAGTATGGCTGACAGGCGATGCGGTGGTCGATCTGATCCCAGATGGGCAACAGCATTATTTAAAGTGTCCAGGTGGTGCACCCGCTAATGTTGCCGTCGCAATCGCCCGTTTATGCGGTCGCAGTGCTTTTTTTGGTCGAGTCGGGAACGATCCCTTTGGTCGATTTATGCAACAGACACTCACTGACGAGCAAGTGGATTGCCAGCACTTGTATTTCGACCCCGTACATCGCACTTCCACTGTGGTTGTTGACCTTGATGAGCATGGAGAGCGCAGTTTTACCTTTATGGTGAAACCGAGCGCGGATCAATTCCTGCAACTCAGTGATATTCCCTCTTTTCAAAATGGTGAGTGGTTGCATGTTTGTTCGATTGCTTTGGCCAATCAACCGAGCCGCAGCTCGACCTTTGCCGCAATTGCGCAAATGAAAGAGGTGGGGGGATATGTCAGCTTTGATCCTAATCTGCGTGAAGAAGTATGGTCAGAGCCGCAAGAGTTACAGGCCACTGTCATGCGTGCCGTCGGTTTGGCGGATGTGGTGAAGTTTTCGGAGGAGGAATTACAGTTTCTAACCGGGACTCAGTCAATTGAAGAAGGATTACAGGCGATAGCTGACTTCCAGATCCCTCTTGTTGTCGTGACATTAGGCGCGAAAGGGGCGCTGGTGGTAACACCAAACTCGCGGCAAATTGTGTCGGGCAAGGCAGTCAAACCGATTGATACGACGGGCGCGGGAGATGCGTTTGTTGGCGGCTTGCTCTATCGATTATCCGTGGCGCAAGATTGGCATAACCAAGCCACGATTTTAGATGCCGTCAAATGGGCTAATGGCTGTGGCGCTTTAGCGACCACACAGAAAGGAGCCATGACCGCACTTCCGAATCAAGCGGCGCTGTATGCCTTTTTAGAATGAAATATGGCTAGAGTGAAGATTGACTCTGGCCATATTGACTCTTCGCATAGTGGGATATATCTCTCTGAGATATATCCCCTTGCAACTTGAAGCGGCATATCTGCCACGCCAAGTTGTTTATTCAAGGCTGCACATTCACTTCTAGGTTAAATGGCGCAGATGCGGGAGCCATGTAGTACAGCTTTGCGTCTACGCTCGCGCCATGCAATGAAATACCGCTGGCATCACGTGGGGTAAAGATGCGGCTGGTCATCACATGTTCGCCTTGATTGATGAAAATCTCTAATGAGGATTGATCAGCCAAGATGCGCAGCTCAACCGTTGGGCTATCGAGCTTCAGCTCCCGAATGGTGTCCCCTTGGCGAATTTGAGTCGCAGAGCGATCGAGGCGTAATAGTTGATTTTCTGCATCTAACGTTAACGTGACGCGATACTGCGTATTTTGCATCAAGCGTAGCTCACATCCCCAAGGCAGAGTCACTTGCAGAGCAAAGCTCTTGGTTTTTAGCTCAGTGACGTTGTCACTCAAAAGCAAGGTGTGCGGTTCACTTTGCAGTGTGTCGAGTTCACGCAATGGGTGCTGATAAATCCTGCCTTCACGCCACTCTAGTTCACGGAGTGCGGTCAGTTGATGAATCCAGCCTTGGTCACAGCTAGGGTGCTGCGTTTCATCGGGTAGCCCCATCCAGCCACACAATACTCGCCGTCCATCGGCAGTTTGCGCGGTTTGCGGTGCATAAAAATCAAAGCCTTCATCCAATGGCCAACCCTGCAGTAACGCTATTTCACCTTGTGCATTCTGGGTCGCTCGAAAGATCCGATTTTGATGTTCAATGGTGTGATGAGGATTCGCCGATGCGATACCTTGTGGCCCGAACACAAAAAAGGCTTCACCTTGCAGTTCAAACCAGTCAGGACACTCCCACATATACCCGTAATCGCCAAGTTCATCGCCATAGAGCTTATCGAAATGCCAATGGAGTAAGTCATCTGAGTGGTAGACCGCCAGTCGTCCTTGATGAGCGAGCGTTTGCGCGCCAAGTAACATCTGCCACTTTCCTTGGGTGTAAATCACTTTAGGATCGCGGATATGTTCGGTCACGCCTTCAGGTAAACACCGAATCACAGGTCCTAATTTTTCAAACTCACCATTGGCGTTCATGCGCGCGGCGCACTGCATGGTTTGGCGTTGGCGATCTACGCCTAAGCGCGTGTTGCCGGTATAGAAAAGCCATAAATCTTGTTGATGGCTGACCGCATGACCTGAGAATACCCCGTGGCTATCAAACCAATCCGAAGGTGTCAGGGCGACCGACTGCCACTGCCAATCGACTAAATCGAGGCTCTTAAGATGCACCCAGTATTTATCTTTGTGTTCGCAAGCGAAAGGATGCCATTGATAAAAGAGGTGGTATTCCCCTTGATGATAAATAAAGCCGTTGGGGTCGTTGAGTAAGCCCTGTGGTGGTGAGATATGCCACAGGGGCCGATAAGGGCAGTCTAAGGCTGTTTGATAAGGGAGGGTTTCAAGCTTTTGGCGCTCGGCAATCGCTTTACCTATCGCGGCGAGTTGCTGATCGGACACTTCAGCAGTGCGTTGGACAGAGAGTTGCCACTCTCCAAGTACCGATTGCAAACTCACATCGTCAGGAAGGTGAGGGACAAGCGGGGGATGTTTTAGTGCCAAAACCACTTGCCCCTGTGGAGCTAAAATGCGCGTGACATTGTTTATTCCACCCGCGAGTTCGAGCAGCGTATCTAATAACATGGACTTACCTAACCACTAAATTCGGGAACGTTCTCAATTTAGCGCTGCAAAATCGGTAAAGCAAGTGTTTCATGGTTAGACTGGGCAAGTCTCACGTTGAATGTTTTGGAAGGTCAGTACCACTTTGCTCATCTCTTGTCCACGTCCGGCGATGCGTTCTAATAGCATTTTCGCAGCGTTTTCTCCTGCCTTATCAAAAGCATAGTTAAAAGTGGAGAGTGGGGGATTGCTGACATAAGCCAACTCATCATTACCGACACCGAGCAGTTTGACTTGCTGTCCAACGTGAACCCCAAGCTCTTGCAAGGCTTTAATGGCGCCAACCGCTAGCCTGTCGGTGGCACAGAAAAGGCCATCGAGCTGTGGATAGTCAAGGTAGGCTTGTTTTGCCATTTGGTAGCCCGATTCTATTGAGAAATTACCGCGCGCATGAAACAGCAACGTTTGTTGATGGAACCCCAGAGCTTGCTGCAAGCCTTGTGAACGCAGCACATCAACCGCAATGTCATCACTTTGTACCCCAATGAAACCGATCTGTTTGCAGCCTGCTTTGACTAAGCGTTGTCCTGCTTCGAAGCCGACACGGTGATCGTCATGCACAATACTGGGAATGTTATACAAAGAGCCATCTTGGCCAACCAAAACAACAGGTACCGCCGAGTGTTGAATCGCATGAACCAGCGGCTGATCAAGGTGAGTGGCATAAAACACAATACCTTCCACCCGCTTTTGATTAAATATCTGAATATATTCAATTTCCTTTGCATGGACTTGATGAGTGTTGGCCAGTAAAACATGTTTACCTGCTTGCTCAAAAATAGCGGTAAGTCCATCCACGCCTTGTGCTGTTGCGTGAGAGGAGACGCGCGGCACAATCACGCCAATTAAGTTGGTTTTTTGTGATTTGAGGTCTTTAGCAACTTGATTGACCATATAGCCACACTGCTCAACTGCCTTTAACACTTTGATTTTTGTAGACTCTTTAACGCCATATTCATCATTGATGACGCGTGAGACGGTGGACTTAGAGACACCCGCTAAACGGGCGACATCATGCAAACTGGCCATAACGTATCCTGTAGGCTCAAAAACTGGGATGGATTGCAGAAATCAGTACAGCAATCAAACGAATGATCGGATTTTAACCCCGTTCTAAGGTTTATCCTCACGAAATTTGGCGATCCTATTCACATTTTCACTGTGTTGATTTTGACCATTACTCCGAAACAGACAAGAATCATTTTGCAAACGTTCCCGAAATTAATATCGAAACCAACGAATCATTCAATTACACAACAACATCCAAACGACTTGGAGTAGCAGGTAATACAACTTCAAGTTGAAAGGGGATAACTACCGGGGTGAGTTATGGACTATCCAGTCATAGCAAAACAACTTCTTGAGAGCTTGGGTGGCAAAAGTAATATCCAAGCACTCGCGCACTGCGCGACTCGTTTACGCTTAGTGCTTAACGATGAAACGCAAATTAATGAGAGCGCCATTGAATCACTGCAAGGTGTCAAAGGACAATTTAAGGTCGCCGGGCAGTATCAAATCATTTTCGGCTCAGGCATTGTCAACCAAGTCTATGCTGAGATGGCGAAATTGACCGGTTTGGTTGAGATGTCAACCAATGATGTCGCTTCCGCGGGTGCCGAAAAGCAGAACTGGGCACAGCGCGCAGTAAAGGGATTGTCCGATATTTTTGTCCCTATCATCCCCGCGATCGTGGCGGGTGGTTTATTGATGGGACTGTTCAACGTATTGACTGCCCCGGGACTGTTTATTGAAGGTCAATCGTTGATTGATGCCAATCCGGGATTGGCTGATCTCGCGAGCATGATCAACACCTTCGCGAATGCCCCTTTTGTTTATTTGCCTGTATTGTTGGCATTTTCTGCCTCGCGCAAGTTTGGCGGTAACCCCTTTTTGGGCGCTGCGCTGGGTATGCTGATGGTGCATCCCGATCTCTTGAACGGCTGGGGTTTTGGCAGTGCATCCGTATCTGGCACCGTTCCAACTTGGAATATTCTTGGTTTTGAAATCGAAAAAGTGGGTTATCAAGGCTCGGTATTGCCCGTGCTGGTTTCCGCTTACATTCTGGCCAAAATTGAAAATGGCTTACGCAAAATCGTACCGTCTGTAGTGGATAACTTGCTTACCCCAATGCTGGCGATTTTTATCACGGGTTTTCTGACCTTTACTGTGGTTGGACCGCTAACGCGTGATGTCGGCTTCATGTTGGGAGATGCACTGAACTGGCTGTATGACTCGGCAGGGTTTGTCGGTGGCGCACTGTTTGGCTTTATCTATGCTCCTTTTGTGATCACCGGAATGCACCATAGCTTTATCGCGATAGAAACTCAGCTACTTGCCGATATCGTGACCACGGGTGGCACCTTTATTTTCCCTATCGCTGCGATGTCTAACATTGCGCAGGGCGCCGCGGCTTTAGCTGTGGGTGTGATGACGAAAGAGACCAAACTCAAAGGGGTCGCGATTCCTTCGGGTGTGACCGCGCTGCTGGGGATCACTGAACCTGCCATGTTTGGCGTGAATTTGAAATTGCGTTATCCGTTTATTGCTGCCATCTGTGGTGCGGCTTTAGCCAGTGCTTTCATCACTTTATTCAATGTAAAAGCCCAAGCGCTAGGCGCGGCTGGTTTGCCAGGGATCATTTCGATTAATCCACAGCAAATTGGTTACTACATCATGGGTATGGCGATCTCATTTGTGGCCGCCTTTGCGTTGACTGTCCTGCTTGCGATGCGTGAAAAAACCAAACAAGCGGCTCAGGTCACCGCGTAACTGCTCCCCCTATCTTGGCTACGCAGCCCACTCTTTGAGTGGGCTTTTTTGATAGTTCAATACCAAGGTGAATCTCTGAAAGATAGAAAAACGAAAGGAGCGCTTTGGCGCTCCTTAGTTATCTTTTGCCTTTCAAACACGAATGTGCATGAGGGCTAGGTTTACTTACTTAGCAAACACATCTTTGAAGTCACGCTTCAGAATCGGGTCGCGGCGGGCTTTTTTGATCTGCTTAACCATGTCTTTCACACAGTTGTGTAGCACTTGATCAAGCAGTTGAGCGCGGTACGCGTCTTTATCTTCTTCGCTCATCTCTTTAGGAAGGTTCAGCGTTGGGAACTCTTCCATCACGTTTAGACCAGCAAATGCTTGGCTTACCGAGATGAGAGCGTGGAACTGTTCAAAGTTATCCAGAATATTTTGCGCGCTCGCTGGCAGTGAATCCCATGCTTCGCGAACCACTTCTTCAGAGACTTCATGGATTGAAGTCACCATATGGAACATCGCTTCAGGCACCTGATCAAACTCTAGAACCTGACGCAGTTCAGGAGAGATGGATTCGAGATCCACTTTTGGTGTTTCGGTTTGGTTTGTCTCAGACATGGAAAATTCTCATTAGAGTAAAAAACGCCATGCTAAAAACTTATCCCAAAATGTCAATACAACAGCGATAAATTGCCGTTTAGAGCACGTTTAACGTTGCTTTTGTCACCAATGCCTTCTTTTATTCTGTCACTTAGCATGACGGGAGAGCATAAGGATCTCCATTTTCTTTTCAGAATCTTTTCTTTGTGGCGTTGAGTGCCTGAAATTTTAAATCCACCGATTCGGTCTAGAGTAATAAGTACAGTGAATAATTGGTTTGGATTGATTTATGGAAGCCGCTTTTAGCGAATGGCTCACCTTGCATAGCAGCTCACCCTTTTGGGTGTTTCTTGGCATCGTTGTGCTTTCTTATTTATTAGAAGATGTAGCGATCGTTACGGCAGCGGGGCTCGCCAGTCAACAGCTCACGCCCATGCCTTTCGCTTTGCTGGCGATATTTATCGGCATCGCAACAGGAGATATTGCGCTTTATTACCTTGGGCGTTACAGCCGTTATTTTCGCGCAATGCGCTACCGATTATTGACCAATCCATATTTTCGACAGGTCCGTCGCCGCTTATTAGCCAGACCTTTCATTAACCTGTTTACGATTCGTTTTATTCCGGGGCTTCGCACGGTCGGCTATACGTTAAGTGGTTATGTCGCTTTGCCGCTGCGGCTATTTACGGCTGCGGTATTGATGGCAACCGCTTTGTGGACGGTGGTCGTGTTTTTCGCCATCTATCAATTAGGCAGTCAGGCTTGGTTTCAGGCCAGTGAATACCGCTGGTGGTGGCTGTGCTTATTGGTTGTGTTGTTACTCGTTTTTAATCGCGTCTTCAGTGCCAAAATGATTAAGGAAACCGCATGACAGTTCTTTCTCCCGTGGCATGTATTGCCGAGCATAAAGTGAATGCGGGTATGCCTCTTTTAGTTGAGGCCGCCAACGAACGGGCGATCTCGCCTTTTGAATTTCTGCCTAGCTGGTTTTGTTACGCGCCTGTGGTGGTGCAAAGTGTGCTGCTGGGGCTTTATTACCGTGATTTACGTCTGCCTTTGGTGGCGAATCCCACCATTTATTTAAGCGGTATGGTCGGTGAGTCCAAGCACGATATTTTGAGCCTAGCTGGCGACCAAGCGCGACGTTGGATCTCGCCGTTTATCACTTGCACGGTAAACGATCTGCCGCTCACCGAACAGGTAAAAGCCATTGAGCAACGTTTACATGACGCAGATTTGCGCTTTCCTTTAGTGGCTAAGCCCGATCTCGGTTGTCGTGGTGTGGGGGTAAAACTCATCCAATCCCATGAACAACTGAGCGAGTACCTACGCCGTTTTCCTGTCCAAGCGCGTTTTCTTTTGCAGCAAAAAGCGCCGTATAGCGCTGAAGCGGGGATTTTCTACGTGCGTTTTCCCGGTGACGCGCAGGGGCAAATCATCTCAATGACCTTGAAATACGCTCCGAGTGTGATGGGGGATGGCGTGCGTACGCTGCGTGAATTGATCCACGCTTGCCCGCGATCTGGACAACTGGCGCACCTCTATTTACCACGCCACCCTGACAAGCTCGACTGGGTTGTTCCGGACAAACAAGAGTTCCAATTAGCGTTTGCGGGCAGTCACAGCCGGGGTTCGATTTTTCGTAATGGCAATCGCTATATCACGCCTGCTTTAGTCGAAAAACTGGATGCGATATTTGACGATTTCCCCGGTTTTCACTACGGGCGACTCGATGTGAAATTCAGCCATATTGATGCGCTCATGCGTGGTGACGCGTTCACCATTCTTGAGGTCAATGGCGCGAGCAGCGAAGCGACGCATATATGGGATCGCGAAACGCGGCTCGGTGAAATCTTCACTACGCTACTTAAGCAATATCGGATTTTGTACGCGATTGGCGCTGAGCAGAAAAAGCGAGGCCACAAACCGCCAAGTTTGCGCGCTTTATTACGTGCTTGGCGGCAGGAAAAACAATTGATCCAGCACTATCCAGAGACAGATTAGCGGAACGCATGAGCGCCGAATGCTCTGGAATAACCATAACCAGATATTACAAAGACCGGATATTGAATAAGACATTGAAGGGGATTTTATGCTTGCTGTGACAACCTTAGCGCAACCATACCGATACTCAGCCGCCATTCATGGCTGTTTGGAGACACTAGAACAAGGGCGCGATTTTTTAAACACGATTGGAGACGATCACTACACCTACGTGGCGAAGCCGCATGTGAGCAGCAGTATTGGCCAGCATTTTCGCCATTGGTTAGACATTTTCCATGCGCTGTGCGCTGCGCCAAACACCGTCGATTACAACCAGCGTCGACGTGGGCATCCGGTTGAGTTGTCTCGCCAAGTGGCACTTAAGGAGATTGAATCGCTCATCGCATGGTTAGAGTCTGATTTACTACAGTCACCTCAAATGGCCATTGATGTGGTGATGGAAGTGTCTTTATCGCAAACCGAAAGCTGCACCTTTCATTCAACCTTAGAGCGTGAATTGGCCTTCGCTGCGCTGCATGCGAATCACCATTTTGCGATGGCAAAAGTGGTGACCAGTTTACTGAACGTGCAAACGCCGAGTGATTTTGGTTTAGCGCCCGCGACCGCCACTTTTTTACGAGGCAATGCCTAATGTGCTCCGTCACTTGGTCTTTGAGTGACACCGGTTATCAGGTGTTTTTCAATCGCGATGAGCAAAGGAGTCGAGCCTTAGCGCTGCCTCCCGCCATCTATGATCGACAAGGAGTTGCAGTCATGATGCCGCTCGATCCGCAAGGTCAGGGCAGTTGGATTAGCCTTAATCAGTTCGGGTTATCGCTGTGTCTGCTTAATAACTATCAAGGCCGAGTGCCAGATGGGACGCTGATCAGCCGCGGATTGCTGCTCAAATCCCTTGCGGGATCCTCTTCGATTGAACAAATCACGCTTGCGTTTGAAAAACTGGCGTTGTCTCGTTTTGCTCCCTTCACTCTGCTGGCTTTTGATCCTTTGCTTACTCAACAGCAAGGTGAGGTATTGGCTTATGCATGGGATGGCGAACAATTTTGCTCAGGCGTGACCTCATCACCCCTTTTTTCATCTGGTGTTGCGCTTGACGAAGTGCAGCGCTATCGCACGCAGGTCTATCAACACCTCACTGCCGATGGAGTAACACCGGAAAAGTTGTTGGCGTTTCACTGCCATCAACACCCACAGTGGCCGCATCTTTCGGTGGCGATGCAGCGAGACGATGCCCATACCGTGAGTTTTACTCACATCAAGGTCAGTGATGGACAACTGGGAATGAGTTATTTCTCTGGTCGCCCAACGCAGCTGACAGAGCAGATATTGCATCAGCCGCAATATCGATTTCCTCAAATAATATCTTTGGTTTCTTAAGGAGTTCGTAATGAAATATTGGTTTGGTTTAATCCTGTTCTTTTTCAGCACATTCACCATGGCGCAAGATCCGATTTACACTGGCACGTTCAGCAATAAAGCGCTGGATGGGTATGACACGGTCGCTTATTTCACCGAAGGCAAACCCGTTAAAGGGGCCGCGCAGTTTAAAACTGAGTACCAAGGTGCCGAGTGGTTGTTTGCCTCTCAACAAAACCTCGACGCGTTTTTAGCTGACCCTGAAAAATACGCGCCGCAATATGGTGGCTACTGTGCATGGGCGGTGTCTGAGAAGAAGGATTTCGCGCCTGGTGATCCGCAATACTGGGCCATTGAAGACGGTAAGCTTTATCTGAACTACAACAATAAGATTAAAGGATTGTGGGAAAAAGATCGGGCGCATCATATCGCTCAAGGCGACCAAAATTGGCCTGCGCTGATTGGGACAAGCGAATGATGCAAACCCAGCCATTTCGATTGCCGCGCTTCACCCCATTTGGGGTGATAGAAAAGGGGGTAGAGTTAGCGACAGGGCTTAGTCAGCTAGAGCGCTATTACCAACAAAGGCCAACCACGCGTGATGGTTTTGAGTTTATGCGTTACACCCTTGAAGCGCTCAATGTGCATTACCAAGTGGATAGAGGCCGCGTTGAACAGATCCCCGCGCAAGGGCCTGTGGTGATTGTGGCCAATCATCCGCTTGGTGCCATTGAAGGGGTGATTTTGGCCGATTTGGTTGGGCAAGTACGCAAAGATGTCAAAGTGCTCGCTAATCAACTGCTTAAACGCTTACCTGAAATTGAACCTCTGTTCATTGGTGTGGATGTGTTTAATGGCGCGCAGGCGAGTAAAACCAATGCACGAGGTATTCGAGAAGCACACCGACATTTAGCGGAAGGTGGCGTACTGATCGTATTTCCCGCCGGTGAAGTTTCGACACCGCAAAAAGAAACCGGACAGTTGAGTGATATTGACTGGAGTCAATCCGTTGCGAAATTCATTCAGCGTAGCCAAGCGAGGTGCGTGCCGATTTATATTCATGGTCGTAACAGCGCGTGGTTTTATCGCGCTGGAAAAATTCATCCGCTCTTGCGCACCGCCATGTTAGGTCGAGAGCTTTTGAATAAAAGCGCGAGTACCATTTCCCTTTGCATTGGTCAGCCGATTCCTTATGCGGAATTAAAAGAGTTCACCAAAGATGAAGATGTGGTCAATTACTTGCGGCTCAATACCTATTTGATGAGCCCGCATGGCCAAGTTGAATCGGCAAAAGTCTCTTTTACGATTCCGGTAATTGATCCTGTACCTAAAGCAGCTCTCATCGCAGAGCTTGCTCAATTAGATAAGCAAGCCAAGTTATTGGAGCAGGGCGAATTCACCGTGTACTGCGTACCTTCAACCCACATTCCACTCATGATGCAAGAAATTGGTCGTGTGCGTGAAATCAGTTTCCGCGCGGTGGGGGAAGGCAGCGGGCAGGCTTGCGATGTCGATGCGTATGATCACCATTATTGGCAGCTCTTTGTTTGGAATCGAGAGCAGAGCGAGCTGGTTGGTGCGTATCGCATGGGCTTGGTCGATAAAATTGTCGCAGAAAGAGGGCTGCAAGGCCTCTATTCCCGTAGCTTGTTTCATTACGATCACGCTTTCTTGGCGACCTTAGAGAATGCGATTGAGCTTGGTCGCTCAGTGGTGGCTGAACAGTATCAACGTAATCTCAACTCATTGCTTTTACTCTGGAAAGGCATTGCGCGTTTCGTAGAATTGAACCCACATTACACCCATTTGTTTGGCCCGGTCAGCATCAGCAATGATTACAGCCCAGCAGCTCGACAACTGATGGCTGCGACCTTATCCATCCATCACTATGATCAACATAAAGCGGCTTTGGTCAGTCCATCAACCCCTTTGCGTGCCGGAACAGAAGTGTTTTGGCAAAAGAGCTTGCTATCGGCACTCGCCAGTGTCTCTTTGCTCTCAAAAGTAGTTGCGCGGATGGAGCAGGGCAACGGGCTGCCTGTGTTGCTGCGCCAGTATCTCGGTATGAATGGCAAGTTGGTCTGTTTGAACGTTGATCCTGCTTTTAACGATGCGTTAGATGGCTTGATTGTGGTGAATTTGAAGCAAGTACCACTGAAAACGTTGGCTAAATACATGGGTAAAGAGGCTGCGCAGCATTACCTTTGCTCAGTGACGTAGCAAAGATAAGACAGCAAAATCCACAGAGTTTGACTATGGTGATTGAGAATAGATTCGGTCTCGTGGATTCTCTGTTTTTCTGCGGGATAGGGACAATCAAAATAAAGGTGACATCATGCTCAATAATCCCGTAGGTTGGTTTGAAATTTATGTGAATGATATGGAACGTGCAAAAACGTTTTATGAGACGGTTTTGAAGGTTTCTTTGGAAGAAATGCCTAATCCAACGTCGATGCCGATTAAAATGCTCACGTTTCCTTCCAATATGGAAAAGTACGGGGCATCCGGCGCGTTGGTCAAAATGGAAGGCATTTGCGCTGGTGGTGGCGGCACACTGATTTATTTCTCGAGCGACGACTGTGCGGTTGAACAAGAGCGAATTGTTGCAGCTGGTGGTCAAATCCATACGCCGAAAATGTCGATCGGCGAGTATGGCTTCATTACTTTAGCGGTCGATACCGAAGGTAATCTGTTTGGTTTGCATTCGATGCAGTAAATGCAGCCAACGGCATAGTTCAATAGAAAAGAGATGGCATGTGCCATCTCTTTTGACTTTCTGTGTTCCGATTCTGTCTGGGAACCCTAACTTTAAGCCTTAGCAAACTTGTAAGTACGGTAACCCCCAATCAGGTTGCGTGCTTTAAAGCCGTTATTGACCAGTTGACGGTACGCTACGTTACCGCGTAACCCAACTTGGCAATAAATCACAATCTCTTTGTCTTTTGGCAGCTCGTTCATGTGCTGGCGCAACTGGTCAACAGGAATATTGATTGCGCCGGGCAAATAACCCATGTTTTGTAACTCCATCGGGTTACGCACATCGAGCAGCACTTGCTCATCGGTGAGGTTATCAATCTCATCAAAATGGATCGCTTTCGCATCACCTTTTATCAGGTTGGTGGCGACAAAGGCGGCTTGGTTAATCACATCTTTCGCGCTACCAAACGGTGGAGCGTAGGTCAGTTCAAGGTGCTGTAACTGCTCAACCGTCATACCTGCACGCTGCGCAACCGCCATCACGTCGATGCGTTTATCGATGCCATCTTTACCTACGGCTTGTGCGCCGAAGATTTTGCCTGTCTGGGGATCAAACAACATCTTGAACGACACCACTTCCGCCCCCGGATAGTAGCTCGCATGGCTTGCGGTGTGCACATACACTTTTTCGTAAGCAATGCCTTCACGCTTAAGTTGCTTTTCATTTTTACCGGTCGAAGCGACCGCTAAATCAAAAATCTTACAAATCGCAGTACCTTGTGTGCCTTGGTAGCTTTCGTTGCGGCCAAGCATGTTATCTGCGGCCATACGGCCTTGACGGTTGGCAGGACCTGCCAGTGGTACCAGCGTTTGCTTGCCTGTCACAAAGTCTTTCTCTTCAACCGCATCACCAACCGCGTAAATCGCTGGATCGCTGGTTTGCATCTGCTCGTTAACCCAAATACCACCGAGTTCTCCGAGCTGCAAACCGGCTTCCGCAGCCAGTTTGGTTTCTGGGCGTACACCAATCGCCATGATCAGAATGTCGGTAGTTAGCGTGTCACCATTGCTGAGCAGCAAATCCAATTCGCCTTCCACGTGTTTATGCTCAAGGGATTCCCCCGATTCCGCACTCGGTAAGGTGGCGGCGGGTCTGTATTCGACCGATTTCAAAGCCGCACCTAATCGTAAATCGATGCCTTTGGCTCGGATTTCAGCGTGAGCAAAGCCCGCCATTTCGCGATCGACCGGTGTCATCACTTGATCGGCCATTTCAATCAGCGTGGTTTTGATCCCAAGGTGATGGAAGGCTTCCATCATTTCTAAACCGATAAAACCCCCGCCAACCACGGTAGCATGCTCAGGCTTATTCATTTGCAGCGTCTGGATGATCTTATCCATGTCTGGAATATTGCGTAGTGAATGCGTCAGTGGGTTTTGAATCCCCGGAATTGGCGGGATGACTGGACCTGCACCGGGAGAGAGCAGCAGAAAATCATAGTTTTCATCATACTCAGATTGATCGAGCAGATTACGCACAGTAATGGTCTTTGCGGCGCGATTAATGCGCAGCACTTCATTCATGGTGCGCACATCCACGTTAAAACGTGCTAAAAAGCTTTCCGGTGTTTGCAGCAGCAAATTGCTGCGTTCTTTGATGTCACCACCGATGTGATATGGCAAGCCGCAGTTGGCAAAGGAAACGTAGGGGCCACGCTCGAACATGATGATTTCAGCGTCTTCGCTGAGTCGACGCGCACGAGCCGCCGCCGAGGCTCCACCTGCAACACCACCAATAATCACTATTTTCGTCATGAGTTACTCCAAGTCAGTTGCTAAAACCCTACACCGTTTCAGGATGGAAAGGGGTAGGGCTGTCATTAACGTAATCCTAGTTTCTTGAGAAAGAATGCGGCAGGACAAAAGCCTGTGAATGCGCTTTGGATCAGGTTTACACCCACAAATACTGTTAACCACAGAAAGTTGGGGTGGACAAACCAAGTGAGAATGACTGAGAGCAGAACCATGCTGCCAGCTAATACTCTTACACCGTTTTCAATCGTCATGTTGCTAACCTCCGTTGTTGTTTGTTCAGAACTATACGCCTGAGAATTAGCTTTGTCTAATGTAAATTTAACTAAATTCAAAATGACTAAATAAGAATTGACTAATATAATTATTTTTGTATTATCTCGTTAAATTTTAGTTAGAGGATTCGCCATGCCAGAACCCACCACCATCAAGATTGAAATGGATGAAATGAAGAAAAATGCCGAAGAAGTGGCTGAATTACTGCGTGTGATGGCTCATCCAGAACGATTAATGGTGCTGTGCCAACTGACGCAGAGTGAGATGGGCGTCGGGCAGCTTCAACAAGGTTCGACGTTGAGTCAATCGGCCTTTTCACAACACCTTACTGTGCTGCGAAAGCACGGCATTATCCAAGCGCGCAAAGAATCGCAACAGGTGTTTTATCGCTTGGCGGACAGTCGGATCACGGCGTTGATTCAAAGTTTACAGAATGTGTTTTGTCGATAAATAAGTAGAGGAAAGTATGACGTTTTCTATTCCTTGGGATTCGTTAATTGGAGGGATGCTTTTAGGGATTTCAGCGACATTGATGTTGCTTATGAACGGAAAAATCGCCGGCATCAGTGGTATTTTGACGGGCTTGTTAACGCCTAAATCGCGGGATTTTGCATGGCGACTGCTGTTTGTGGTCGGCATGATTTCCGGTGGTGTGATCGGCGTAAAGCTCTTAGGCCATGATGTGGCGACCGATTTTGGTGTGAGCGGTATTGTGCTTGCGACGGCAGGTTTATTGGTGGGCGTGGGGACACGACTGGCCAATGGCTGCACCAGTGGACACGGGATCTGCGGCATTGGTCGCTTCTCTAAGCGATCCATCGTGGCGACTTGTGTCTTTATGGCCGTTGCGGCTGTCACGGTTTTCGTTCGTCTTCATCTGATGTAAGTGAGTGGTTATGAATAAGCTGTTGTTTCGAGCAACTTCGCTCGTCGCTGGCCTGTTATTTGGCTTAGGAATGGTGGTATCTGGTATGGCGGATCCCGCTAAAGTGATCGGCTTTTTGGATGTGGCAGGCACTTGGGACCCCAGTTTGATGTTTGTGATGGGCGGCGCGTTAGCGATATTCATGCCTGCTTATTTCTTCCTCATCAAACCCAAAGCCAAGCCTGTTAACGCAGAAGTGTTTTGTTTGGCCAACAACACCAAGATTGATCGTCGCTTGATCTCAGGCTCAGTAATCTTTGGTTTAGGGTGGGGTTTGGTCGGCATCTGTCCGGGGCCCGTTGTCTCAAGTCTTGCCTTAGGCAATCTCGGAGCATGGGTATTTTTCCCTGCGATGATGGTTGGCTTAGGTACAACTAATTTATTGATCTGTATTAGAAATCGTAAAGAAAGCCAAACACAAACCGCCTAATGCAACTAGGCTATTAGGCAGTATCTAGGCAATCACTCTCTGACCCGCTTGACGCGTTCGCGATACCGTGTGGCAACAAGCGGGAAAGTAGAATCTGCGAGGGAAGAGGATGAAAGCGTTAAGTTGGAGTATCGCACTGGTGCTTGCCAGTTCGGCCTATGCTCAAAATCAGGACAGTAACGAACGGTTTACCGTGAAAACAGAGTTGATCTCGCAGATAGTCGAATTGGACGGTGTGGTGCAGCCGGTCAATCAAGGCTCGTTAGCCGCGCAAACTTCAGGGCGAGTGGTTGGCTTATACGTCGATGTGAATGATTTCGTAAAAAAAGATCAGGTGCTTTTGGAGATCTCGGCGGTTCAGCAATCTGCCGCATTGGATGCCGCGCAAGCTCAATTGGCGAGTGCCACGGCACAAAACCGTGAAGCACAAGCCCAGCTCAATCGTTATCGTCAACTGTTCCCCAAAGGCGCGATTTCCAAAGATCAAATGGACAGCGCCGAAGCGCGGGCACGCAGTGCCGATGCCGCAGTGAAATCGGCACAAGCGGCGGTAGAACAAGCCAAAGAATCGCTAGGTTATACCAACATTACCGCACCTTATGATGGCATTGTTACCCAGCGCATGGTGGAACTGGGTGAAACCGTTGCACCGGGCACACCGCTGCTCCGCGGTTTTTCGCTCGATGAACTGCGAGTGGAAACAGAAATTCCGCAGCGTTATCAGCCTTATGTGGCAGATGTCTCTCAATTTACCGTGCGCACTGCGCAAGGTGAGCAGTTGAAACCCGTCGAATTTAGCTTGTTTAGCTACGCCGATCCGCAATCGCACACCTTTAAAACTCGCCTTGAGCTGCCGCAAAACAGCGCTGCTCTGGTGCCGGGCATGTGGGTAAAAACCGAATTTAACTATGGTCAGCGTGAAGTCTTAGTGGTGCCGAGCAGCGCCGTGTTACGTCGTGCCGAATTGAGCGCGGTGTACCGAGTCAATAACGGCCAACGTGCACTGAATCCTGTACGTTTGGGGCAAGTCTATGGTGACTACGTTGAAGTGCTTTCTGGGCTTGAATTAGGTGATGTGGTCGCTACACAGGCCGTCACAGCAAAAGGTGAATGATATGGAAAGTCGACTCGGTATTTCGGGTCGCATCGCTGCGGCCTTTCAAAATTCAGCCATGACACCACTGCTTGCCTTAGTCGGTTTGCTGATGGGGTTATTTGCGGTCATGGTGACGCCGAAAGAAGAAGAGCCGCAGATTGATGTGACGTTTGCGGATGTCTATATTCCGTTTCCCGGCGCTTCCCCTCGTGAAGTGGAAAGTTTGGTGACAACGCCCGCAGAGCAAGTGATCTCAGAGATTGAAGGGATTGATAAAATCTACTCATTCTCTCAACCGGATGGCGCGATGATCGTTGCCATTTTCAAAGTGGGTGTGCCACGTAATGATGCGGTGGTGCGTATCTACAACAAACTCTATTCCAATAAAGATTGGATGCCGCAAGGTGTTGGCGTGGGTGAGCCCATTATCAAACCGAAAGGAATTGAAGATGTCCCGATTGTCACCATCACCTTGGCAGATAAGAGTGATCGCTTCGATCAGCAGCAACTGACGCAAGTGGCGCACGGTTTAGAAACCGAGCTTAAGCGCATTCCCGGTACACGCGATATTTATACCATCGGCGGGCAGAACACCATTGTCGATGTGCGTCTTGACCCCGCCAAAATGAACGGCTTTGGCATCACCTTAGATCAACTCAATCAAAGTCTGCCGGCGGCGAATCAAAGCTCACCGATGCTGCGTTTAACCCACGATAACCAAGAGTTTCCGGTGCAAGTCGGTCAGTTCTTAACTCGTGTGGAAGAGGTGAAACAGTTGGTGGTTGGGCTGCACAATGGCACGCCCGTTTATTTGGAAGATATCGCGACCGTTTCCTTTGGTGTTAACACGGCCACTCAAAACGTCTGGACGGGGGATCGTGACGGTATTCATCCTGCGGTCACTATTGCAGTGGCCAAAAAAGGGGGTGAAAACGCAGTCGATGTTGCTAAAGCGGTGGAAGCACGTTTAGTCAGCCTTGAAAATCAGCTGATCCCGCAAGGGATTGATGTGGATATCACTCGTGATTACGGACAAACTGCTGCCGATAAAAGCAATACCTTGATGGGGAAACTCGCTTTTGCCACCACGGCGGTGGTGATTTTGGTGCTGCTGACCATGGGCTGGCGTGAATCCATTGTGGTTGGTATGGCCATCATTGTCACCCTGATGATTACTCTATTCGCCTCTTGGGCATGGGGTTTTACGCTCAATCGTGTGTCGCTGTTCGCGTTGATTTTCTCCATCGGTATCTTGGTCGATGATGCGATTGTGGTGGTAGAAAATATTCACCGGCATATGGCGATGGGCAAACGCAAATTATCGGAACTCATTCCCCCTGCGGTGGATGAAGTCGGCGGACCAACCATTCTCGCCACTCTTACCGTTATTGCGGCCTTGTTGCCGATGGCGTTTGTGTCGGGTTTGATGGGGCCGTACATGAGCCCAATTCCAATCAACGCTTCAATGGGCATGCTGATTTCTCTGGCCGTGGCTTTTGTGCTTTCCCCTTGGCTGGCGGGTAAATTCCTTAAGGCTGGGCATCATCAAGAAGAAGGCAAAGCGGCGAATGGCATTTTCCACAAAATCATGTCGCCGTTTGTTACTGCGCCAAAGCAAGGGCGTAACCGGCTGTTTTTGCTGCTGACCATTTTGGCTCTGATTGCAGGGTCAGTATTGCTGCCAGTGTTCCAAGCCGTGGTGTTGAAAATGCTGCCGTTTGATAACAAGTCGGAATTTCAGATTGTGCTGGATATGCCCGAAGGCAGTTCGCTAGAAAAAACGCAGCGGGTTCTGTTTGAGATGGGCGCGACACTGAATGACGTTCCTGAAGTGCGGGATTACCAAATCTATGCCGGAACGGCCGCGCCAATTAACTTCAACGGTTTAGTGCGCCATTATTTTATGCGTAACCAAGCGCATCAAGGCGATATTCAAGTCAACTTACTCGGGCGTAAAGAGCGCGACAGAGATAGCCACACCATCGCCAGCCAACTCCGCCCACAACTGAACGAAATAGCGCAGCGCTTTGGCGGCAAAGTGAAAGTGGTGGAAGTGCCGCCGGGGCCGCCGGTTTGGTCGCCGATTCTGGCGGAAGTGTATGGCCCAACTCAAGAAATTCGTAACGAAGCCGCACGCAAAGTGCGTGAAATTTTCCGTGAAACGAAAGATATTGTTGATGTGGATATGTACTTGCCGGAAAGGCATGAGAAATGGCAGGTGGTGATTGATCGCAGCAAGGCCGCACATCTGCAGGTGCCTTATGCCTCAATTGTCGATGCGCTGGCGACAGCGGTGGGCGGCAAACCCATCACTTACTTGCACAGTGAACACAGCAAGTACCCGATTCCGATCCAGATTCAAGCCACTGAAACCGCAAAGGTGCGTTTAGAGCAGGTGCTGAATATGAAAGTCGGTAGCCCAAACGGTCACGCTTATCCGCTTTCCGATCTGGTTGAGGTGCGCCAAACCCGCATGGATGATTACATCGTCCACAAAAACTTGGTGCCTATGGTGATGGTGGTCGGCGATATGTCAGGCGAGCTGGATAGCCCACTGTACGGCATGTTTGAGATTGGTTTTGCGCTGGATGAGCAAATGGGATTGGCGCAGTACTACATCCATCAACCCGATGGCCTAAGCGGTGTTGCGGTGGCATGGGATGGCGAATGGACGGTGACTTACGAAACCTTCCGCGATATGGGTATTGCTTACGCCGTGGGTATGGTGCTGATTTATCTGTTGGTGGTTGCGCAGTTTAAATCTTATCTGGTGCCGCTGATTATCATGGCTCCGATCCCACTGACCATCATTGGCGTGATGCCCGGCCATGCGTTGTTGGGCGCGCAATTTACCGCCACGTCCATGATTGGGATGATTGCGCTGGCGGGGATCATTGTGCGTAACTCCATCTTGTTGGTGGACTTTATTAACCAACAGGTCGAGCAGGGCATGGCCTTCTCAGAAGCCGTGATTCAGTCGGCGGCAGTGCGAGCCAAACCGATCATGCTGACCGCCTTGGCGGCCATGATTGGCGCAGTGTTTATCCTCGATGATCCTATCTTCAATGGTCTGGCGATCAGCTTGATCTTCGGGATTTTCGTCTCCACGGTACTGACCTTGTTGGTGATTCCGGTGCTCTATTACGTGGTGATGCGTAAACGCTTCGCGGCACATTAACTCAAAGTGACGAGACAATTTATGGATAGAGGCTGATCGCACAGGTCTGCCTCTTTTTTAGGTGCTATTCGCTGTCCCAAACATGTGGCTGGCCTATTCAAGGTTGGATTATCAAAAAATTTTTGAAAATGATTCAAGCAGCAGGTGGTTTCTTGTTGTGTGTCAGTCAGATATCTTAGCGTCATCTCGAAAGACATCATCCTTAGGAGTGAAACATGAACATTGTATAAGCGTCGCAGTCTCGCTATTCCACCAAAGCGTTTGACGCCAGCCGCAAGCTATCTGAACAGCAAGTCGCCGATCTCAAAGAGTTGGTACGCATGAGTGCCTCTAGCGTGAACTCACAACCTTGGCATTTTATTTTGGCCGGCAGTGATGAAGGCAAAACACGCATTGCCAAAGCTACGCAGGGCGGTTTTTCGTTTAATGAGCGCAAAATTTTAGATGCCTCGCACGTGATGGTGTTCTGCGCCAAAACCAGCATTGATGACGCGTATCTGCTCTCTCTGCTGGACAACGAAGATAAAGATGGCCGTTTTGCGAATGAAGAAGCCAAAACCGGCATGCATGGCGCGCGTAGCTACTTTGTAAACTTGCACCGTGAAAACCTGAACGATGCTGAGCACTGGATGCAAAAACAAGTTTACCTCAACGTGGGTACACTGCTGCTTGGTGCTGCAGCCATGGGCATTGATGCGGTGCCGATTGAAGGCTTTGATGCTCAAGTGCTAAACGAAGAGTTTGGCTTAACCGAAAAAGGCTTCAACAGTGTGGTGATTGTGCCACTAGGTTTCCACAGTGAAGACGACTTCAACGCCAAACTGCCTAAATCACGTTGGCCGGCGGAAGCGGTCTTTACCGAGCTGTAAGTTATGATCCATTTACTCGCAGAAATCAAAGCCTTCCCCGATTCAGCGCAGCAAGTGCAAGCGCTGCTTGAAGCGCTCCTTGAGCCTAGTCGCAATGAAGAGGGGTGCTGCCAATATGAGCTGTATCGTGACAACTCGATTGAGGGGCTGTTTTTAATGCAAGAAATCTGGTGCTCGGAAGAGAGCTTGCAAAAGCACCAACAGAGCGACCATTTCCAGCATTTTCAGCAAAAGATCGGTGAGCGCGAGATGTTGGAATACCTGCAGTTACGCCCACTGACGTTTGTTGGCTAACGAGGATTTTGCTCTCGCTCTTGAATGGCTGTCAGCACCGCACGTCGTTGTTGGCAGCCTTTTTCACGAATGAATTCCTGAAAAGCGCGAATGGTTGGAGTGATCAAACGTCGATCGGCACACACCATATAAATGGGTACAGGGCCGCTTTCCCATTCCGGCAAAATCCGCACTAAACGCCCATCAATAATGTCCTGACTGATGTCCATCAGCGATTTATTGGCAATGCCTTTGCCTTTTACCGCCAATCTGTGTACTACTTCGCCATCATTACAGGCAGGGTTGCCTTGCACCACCACACTGTGCGTTTCGCCATTGCGGCTCAAAATCCATTTGTTGTGTAGCGTATCGGCCAGCATAAAGCACAGACAGTTGTGATGCTGTAAATCGTCAGGATGCAGAATGGGCGGGTGAGCGGCCAAATACTCTGGCGAAGCACACAATACGCGCTCGTTAGAATCGCACAGCAACATGGCGACTAAATTGGAATCGGCGGGCTGACCATAACGAATCGCGATATCGACCGGATTGGCGTACATATCCGTCAGACGATCAGAGAGATCCAGTTTCACCGTGACATTCGGGTGCAGCGCGATAAATTCATCAATCCAGTCGAGCAGCAAATTACGCCCCAAATCTGAAGGCGCGCTGATGTGCAGTTGGCCAGCCAACTGGCCACGCGCACAAGCGATCTGATCCAAACCCTCTTGCAAGGTGGCCAGCGCGGTTTGGGTTTTGGCAAGAAAGATTTCGCCCTCATGAGTTAAACGAATATGTCGCGTTGAGCGCACAAACAGCGGAAATTGCACTTGCTCTTCCAAGCGGCGGATCGCAGCGCTCACGGCGGCGGTCGTGAGTGATAGGCTGTTGGCCGCTTTAGAAAAACTGCCTTGGCGCGCCGTTTCGACAAACAAATTCAAATCATTGAGTGCTTTCATCTTTCTAGCCTATTGAACGAGTTCTAGAGTGGCATCCATCGAGTGAAGGATCTCCACGGCCTGATACGCTTGCCAACGCTGCTCTGCGCCCGCATCACCACCTTGTGCTTTGCGCTGATAGTGCTGCTGCAACTGCTGTAAATAACGCTGCGCGATCTTTGATTGATCTGTGCCGCTGACTTGCCACAGCAACTCACCGACCAAAGAGAGAGGGTGAGAGCAAGCCCCCGAGCTGGGAGAGATTTGCACATGCAGCAGCTCATAAATGCGCTGATTCTCTTCTACTAAACGCTCGCTTTTCAGCTCCGCATTCAGCGCGATTAACTGCTCGCGCAAGGTATAAGTGTGGTGAACAGGGCACAGCAGCAGATCAAACGTCATGCTTGGGTGACGCTTGGCAAGCTCAGCAATAAATTCCGTCATCAAATCTCCGCCTACTCCGGCGATGATGACGAGATGCGATCCGGCGTTGGCTTCGAGTGGCAAATCGCGTACATCAAGACAGTAAGTGCGCCAGCGTGGTGAATCGGTCGTGGCAGGAAAATAGCGGATTAAATCGAGCGTCACCTTATCAATCAAAGACGGAACGATATCGACAAAATGCACTGTGCTGCTTGGGTGCTGTTTGAGCAACGCTGCGCCGAGTAAGCCGTGGTCGCAGCAGCAATCCCAAATATGGTCGTAGTCGCGCTTTACCTGTTGGACTAACTGAGTCAGCCGTTTTCCTAATTTCATGCTGTACCTACATGCGGTAACTAAAAGAAGCCGCCGCTATCGGCTGCCGAATCAAAACAGTGGCGGCCATTTTACTCAGGTTCGGAAAAATGTTGCAGAGAAATTAACAAACTGGTTAATGAGCAGTTCTTCTTAACGGGAGAGTGATTTATAGTGGTTGCCTGTAACCTGTTCTGACAAAAGGAAATGTCATGGCGGCTTTGTTTTTCAAGTGCTTGCTTGGAGCGCTTGCGGTGTTGATCATTGCCCTGTTATCGAAAACCAAAAGCTTTTTTATCTCCGGCCTTGTGCCGCTATTTCCCACCTTTGCTTTAATCGCCCATTATATTGTTGGCACCGAACGCACTATGGAAGATCTGCGCACTACCGCGCTGTTTGGGCTGTATTCGCTTATCCCGTATGCGGCGTATCTTCTTGCGGTGTATTACTTTAGTTACCGCTTGAGCCTTACTGGCACTCTGGTCTGTGCCACCTTGGTTTGGCTGGTATTTGCTGCACTTTTACTGGTGGGTTGGACTCGTTTACACCCGAGCATGGCCTAAGCTCACTCGCCATCATGAAACGGATTTAAGGAGAAAGCTGTGTCTGTAGAAAAAACCGAGCCTGTAGAGAAAACGCCAACAAGATTGCCCGTGGCAGAATGTGTCTCTTTTTTGCTGGTCAAAGAGGGCAGTTGTCTGCTCGAACGTCGCTCAGCAACCAAAGCGAGCGATCCTAATATCATCGCGATCCCCGGTGGGCATATCGAAGCGGGAGAAAACCAAGCGCAAGCGTTGCAGCGTGAAGTGCAAGAAGAGTTAGGCGTGGACGCTACGCGCAGCGTTTATCTCTGCTCGCTTTATCATCCGACAGAATTTGAGCTGCAACTGCTGCACTATTACGTGGTGGATCAATGGCAAGGTGAGATCGCCTGCCACGAAGCGGATGAAGTTTTTTGGACGCCGATTGCGCCAAGTGCGGTGGAAACCATTGCCGATAAAATCGCGATTCAAGAGTTCCAACGCCTGTATCCACGCTATCTGGCGCTGTAAATTCGCGCTCAATCATTCGTCAAGGAGAGACTATGCCGTTAACTCGATTAACTTTGCAGGATGAAGCGGCGTTTGCCGAGTTCTTCCAAGATTTTCAGCGCCACGACCCGATCAATTGTGATTTTTACCGCCAAGGCGATGAGAATTTTGCCGACTATGTGCAACTGTTGGATGACCACGCCCACGGCCAAAACCTGCCTTGTGGCTACGTGCCTTGCAGCTATTTTTGGTATCAGGACCAACAAGGCAAAATTCTGGGTGCGCTGCGTTTGCGCCACCACATTGATACGCCATTTCTTACTAACGAAGCGGGGCATATTGGTTACGATGTTGCACCCAGTGCGCGCCGCAAGGGCATTGGCCGCGAAATGCTGCGCCTTGGATTGATAGAAGCCAAATGCTTAGGCTTAAAACGCGTGTTGCTGGTTGCCGATAGCGATAATCACGCATCACGCCGCGTGATTGAAGTTAACGGCGGTGTGTTTGAAAGTACGATCACCGGAGAGTATTTCCCCTCTTTACTGGCACGCTACTGGATTGATCTTTAACCACAAGGACGTGAGATGAAAATTGCGATTCTGGATGATTACCAAAATGTGGTGCGTGGCTTAAACGCCTTTCAATGCTTACAAGGGCATGACGTCACCGTATTCAATGACAGCCTGAGTGATGAAACGGTATTGATTGAGCGCCTGAAACCTTTTGAGGCTTTGGTGCTGATCCGCGAGCGCACCCCAATTACTGAAAATCTTCTGGCTCATCTGCCGAATTTGAAACTCATCAGCCAGACCGGAAAAGTCAGCAACCATATTGATGTGGCACTGTGTGAGCGTTATGGCGTGACAGTGTTAGAAGGCATCGGCTCTCCCGTTGCCCCAGCGGAGCTGTGCTGGGGTTTAATCCTTGCCGCTTCGCGCCATTTGCCAAGTTATATCGAGCAGTTACACGCAGGTCATTGGCAACAAAATGGCGGATTAGGCTTAGGTCGAACCCTCTCTGGTCACACCTTGGGCATTTGGGGTTTAGGCAAAATCGGTCAGCGCATTGCTCAATTTGGTCACGTATTTGGTATGCCAATCTTGGTGTGGGGCAGTGAAGCCTCACGACAAAAAGCGCTTGAGTTGGGCTATCAAGCCGCCGCCGATAAAGCCGAGTTTTTTGCTAAAGCCGATGTACTTTCACTGCACTTACGTTTGAATGACGCCACGCGTGGCATCGTTACCAAACAAGATCTGCTCGCCATGAAACCCGATTCGCTGTTTGTGAATACCAGCCGAGCTGAACTGGTGGAGTCGGGCGCACTCTACTCAGTGATGCAGACTAACCCAACGCGCCAAGCCGCGGTCGATGTGTACGAAAACGAGCCCGCGTTACCCAACAATGAGCCGCTGCTGAGTTTGCCCAATGTGCTGTGCGCGCCGCATCTCGGTTATGTGGAGAAAAACAGCTACGAGATCTACTTTCAGGCCGCGTTTGAGAATGTGGTCAAGTTTGCTCACTCGGCCGCAAAAGCGTCACTGAGCGATAAGGCCTAAAGGAAACACAGCATGTCCGAAAGAGTTTCTTTCACACTCTTTATTCAAATCTTGATTATCGCCGCCGTGGCTGCGGGGACAGGGACGCTACTCTCCATACCGCTTTCTGAAATGTTTATTGCCTCGGGTTTGGTTATTGTGCTGCACAAGAAGCGTTGGCTAACTATTCATACGCCGCCGTGGCTGCTGCTGTTTGTGCAAGTCGTGCTTGGGATCAGTGTCGGCGCGACCATCAGTTTGAGTGAGCTAGGCACCACCTTAACCTTGCCGGTGATCGTGGGTTTGGTGTGCTGTTTAACGCTGCAAATTATCAGTAGCTATTTGTGGCTCACCAAAAAAGAGGGCTGGACGCCGTTTGAATCTCTACTCGGTGCCGTACCGGGTGCCATGGCCGCGATTTTGGTGATCAGCGAATCAAGCGAAAAGCCTTCCGCCAAAGTGGTCTATTCCCATTCTGTGCGCCTGATGATCCTCACTTTGTTGGCACTGTTGATCTCCAACAGCGCGCCAGATAGCGCATCCGTAGACGGCAGCCTGACCGTTTACGCTTGGCTTATTTTCTTGGCTCTGGCGCTGATGAGTTTGCTACTGGGTAAAGCTTCCACCTTACTCGGCATTCCTGCGCCTTATATGTTAGCGGCGTTACTCATCACCGCCAGCTTTAATGGCTTTGCCACCGGCATTGATATGCAACTGCCGAAATGGATGGTGATATTCGCCACCGCTTTACTCGGCATTTTGATCGGCTCACGCATTGCCGATACCACACTGCGCGAAGCCATGGCGTATTCCCGCGCAGGGGTAATGGTCACCATGATTGGCCTTTTGGTCGCGGTGGGTGTCTCCGGCGTCTTTTCTATTTTGATCGATAAATCATGGGTCGTGCTGCTGCTTTCTTGGGTTCCCGGCAGTGTAGAAGCCATGACCGCCGTCGCCTTGTTACTCGGCATGGAACCGGCGTTTGTGATGATTAACCACGCTCTGCGCCTGTTGTTGCTCTACTCACTGCCCGCCATGCTGAAAAAGCAGTTGGAGGAGTTGAGGGGGAGGTGATGGGGGAATTCTTGAGTAAGAGCTAGCTAGTGGATGGGGTTAGCTCAGAAGTGCCCCTTTATTTGGTAGACCTCTTACTCATTCACATCCTGTTCATGGGCTTTTCCCCTACCAAAGTTTATCCATTCTTCTAGTGGTGTTAGTTTGTAAATCCCCGTGTTGTATCATGGGGGGATATTCCACGTAACCTCATGCCGTTAACGGGGCTCAGATAAAAGAAAACCGCACCTTTCGGGCGGTTAGTTTAAAGCAAGTATATTTAGATACCTTTTATCTACCGCAGCATCTCTTATACTTATTCCCACTACCACAGGGACACTTATCATTTCTGCCAATTTTAAATTTCATTTTCTTTTGAATATCTGACGGAGAGATTTTTTTTGTGTTATTTTTTATCTCTTTAGGTATTGCTTTTTCCATATCCTCATCATATGCCCATGGGAAATCTACTCCTCCCATGAATACTGGATATTTAGTAATAGCATCAAAAAGAACACCAAACCACTTATCAAATTTACATGAGTATTTCTTCATGTTCATGTGAGCCAACATTCGATTAGCTTCGTGCTCTAAGTCCATTTTATTCTTACATAAATCCACATGTACCGTTACACCGTATTCGTCCATAAGCAACGAAAAATCGTGTAGTTTGGAATCTTGAATACATTTGTATGAACAACCGTCTACTGCTTTATTGAAATCATTGATGGCCTTACTGGAAAATTTGAGCAATTCCAAACCAAAATTAATAACTCCCCTATCATCGCCTTTATCAATCACAGATATTAACCTTGAGAAAGGAGTGTTCACATGATAAGTGAGAATTCCCTCTGGTGTCTTTTTTCCTCCCCAGTAAGGTATTCTTCTAGACATTATTGCGTGATCTAAATCTCCACATATACTTTCATCTAAGCATGCGAATGTATAATCAGATGAAAGCCACAAATTATCCTTTAGATGATGAGATAAAATTGTCAATTCAGAGCTTGCAACAAAATCATTAAAATAACCAGCTCGTCTATCTATATAGCTAATAAAGTAAAGTGGAGTGTTTAAGAATTCACTCATCACATCCAAGAAAAATATATCCATTACAAAAGGTTTCTTGATAAGTTCAAGGTCACGATCAAGAGTTAACATGTTTAGCGACTGAAATGTTAATGATGGGTAATGTTCTGATGTAATGGCAATAGGATAGAAACAATCAATATCTAAGTTGAGTTCAATTTTTTGATTATTTTCGTCCTTTAATATGACGTTTTTGGAGTGCAAAGCTTTAGCACACTTCACAGCTTGATCATATGCATTTTGTACTGCTGCTACAAAATCCCGCTTAGCCGCATCCCCATCACCTTGTCTAGCTGGAAGAGTTAAAGCCTTTGACTTTGCTTGAAATATTAATGCTTTGTTTCCAAATAAAACTAAGACATCTATTTCGCTTATTCTAGTTTTTGGATCTCTATATATTTCAATGTTGCTAAATACATTTTTTTCACCGAATACCTTCTTAAGGTATTTTATGGTCATTTTTTCTACATATTCACCACGATGTTTTTCTGCCTGTTTCAAATATTCCTTATCAGTATCACGAATCCAGAACATTGGGGATTCATATAAATTTTCTAATAAACTATAGCTGTTAAATATATAGTAGTTATCATTAAAATTAATTATGGGTCGTAATTTAACTTCATTCAAATCAGTAACGTTATTGAAGTTAGTGTTATTTGTTGAGCATGCAAAGCACTCTATAAATGAAGATAGTTCTGATTTTTCAAAATCAATTTTTGCACTTATAGCATCAATGTCTATTCTAAATATTTCAAGTAAGTCTTCATAGTTGGTTACTTTCTTGTAAAACCTACTTGCTTTTTCATTAATGTTTTCTTTTATTATGTTAACTATATTAACTGCATTTCTAACTGTGAATCCCTTATTTTTAAGAATCCACTCTTCATCCTGTATATATTTTTCAATAGACAGATCGTTATATTGAAAATCATAAGCACTGTCAGCAGAATAAAATGTGGATTCACGGATAGAAGCTGGTGAACTCATAAATCTTTCACCAAAACCTTTAGATGAATCCATATCTGAAAATAATGCTTCAATAGCACTAGGGTTAAATAGCATGCTGTTATGAAGTTCTTCAAGAAGACTATCTGAATCATTTGCTAATTTATCTATTTCTTCTTGCGTTATGGCTAACTTCGTTAATGGTTTTTTAACCATTAAACCTAACAATGTATTGATTTCATTCTTGCACAACTTATTTTTAGAAAACCAATGGCTAAAATTCTCAGCAATACTTCTCCCAGGAGAAGTCACAAGAAAGTTGTCCCTAAAACAAAGGGATGCAACTGCGTATATATAGCCGTTTGATTTACAAATTTCTTCTAGTTGACTAAAGACATCTTGCTCTGCTCTATGCTTTATCATTATCACACCTTTTTCCTAGCCTATGAGTACGAGAGTATAGTTTCTTGAACTTCACTATTTAGTGAGGGATCTCATGTTTAGTGGAGTGTCTTGTCTTGCAATTTTTAGTAGATAGGAATCCAACTCGCTTTGAATCGCCAACAGAGCAACGCCTAACTGACAAATTTGATTTACAAAAAATTATTAATGAATTGCTAATATTCAATTTTTCGTAACACATTTTTGTCCATAAACGAGTTATCCATTCACAATCAGCCACAAAATCCAAATGACCACAAATCCAGTTCCCTCCCCTTTTAGGGGAGGGTTAGGGTGGGGTATTTTAGTTATCGCTGACCTAAAAGTTGTACTCAGTTGAGCAAAACTGGCGTGAAATACCCCCTCCCATCCTCCCCCTAAAAGGGGGAGGGGCATAAAGCGCTCACGTAAAAAGTGAACGCGGTTTAGCTTTTCACCTTCAACCGATTTTTATTATCTCGATTGGCGATCACTTGTGCTTGATCGTCAATCTCACCGAGGCTTTTGGCTAAACGGTCATACAGCACAACATTGACGGTAGCGGCAAGGTTCATACAGCCGTGGGTGGGCACGTAAACCACATAATGCGCTTGATCGACCACCTCTTGCGGCAGCGAACCATCTTCGGGGCCAAACAGATAAATCGCTTGTTCTGGATGGGTAAAGTGAGGCAACGCGGTTGCACCTACCGCCAGCTCGACACAGACGATTTTGACTTCACTATCCAATCCCGCGGTGAGATCGTCCATCTCGACCAATCCAATACGTTCATGGCTGTTTTGAGTGTCGGTCTGAAATTTCACGGCGCGAGCATAACGCGTACCGTTGTAACGCACTTGAGTGGCGTTGTAGCAGCCAGCAGCACGCATTACTGCGCCGACGTTGGTTGGGCTTTTCGGGTTGTGCAATCCAATAATTACGGAGGAAGAGGTGGTCATTGCGGTGGTTCTACTTCTGTGTTGCTTTGGTTTGAGCTTGGCTCACGAATGGCGCGATTGTCGCTCTAACACGAGAGAAAAGCCAGTTGATCGCTCCATCTGAGCATTGACTCAGGAGAATTCATTAAGCAATCGATTGCTAATTTTGCTTTTGTTCGGTGGCGATAAATGGCTCAATCAGAGTAAATCGTGCGCAAATGATTGATCGTATGAATGTTTGTGGGAGCAAGGTCACTAAAATCATTGTTACAAATTATTGATAATAATTATCAATTGCATCAGTATTCGTGCTTTATTTTTGACAAGGATCAAATTATGCAGTTGAAACCTTTGTTCACTCTTCTTCCTGTCGTTTTGAGTAGTGTCGTTCAAGCACAAGAGAATACCGAGCAAGCCGTCGATGAAACCGTTACGGTTCATGGTCAATCGATTCTCACCGATCAACGTACTCGTTCTGATTTAGATAAAGTGCGCGGTATTGCCAACGCGGATATTTTTTCCGGCATCACGAGTGTGCAGAGTAATAACATGCACAACGAAGCGGGGGCATTGGATATTGGCATCCGTGGTGTGCAGGGCGAGGGGCGTGTGCCGATCTTTATTGATGGGAGTTTGCAATCCACTCACACCTCTCGTGGCTATCAAGGGGTGAGTGATCGCACTTATATTGATACCGATTTGCTCAGTTCATTGACCGTCAATAAAGGGGCGACCATTGAGAGTTCACCTTATGCCAGTGGCGCGGTGGGCGGTGTGGTGAATGCCACAACATTGGGTATCAAAGACATCATCAAAGATGATCAAGCCTTCGGTGTAGTACTGAAAGCACGCGCCAATAACCACAATCGGACGCCTGATGTTTCGGGTGATTATTCGGAACAAGGCCAATACGCGCTTGATGAGCGAGGTGAGCATTCTGCATTTAAACACGGTTCACTTATGCTTGGATTGGGCTATCAGGCCGAATCATTCAATACGGTACTGGCGTACAGTAAGCGTTCAAAAGGCAATCACTTCGCTGGCAAGAAAGGTTATGAGGAGTATCAAGAGCCTGTTGTTGGGCAAGGGCAAGAAGTCGTCAATACCAGTTTTGAGAGTGACTCTTGGCTGTTCAAACTCGCGAGCGACACTGGCACGGCACACAATGCCGATTTTAATTACCGTCACCATGCGCAAAAAGCGGGTGAAGTGCTGATGGCGTATTGGTACAAATCTTCAGAAGATTGGGAAGGGAACCCATACCCCGATGGCAAAGACAGAATGCCGCAGTGGGGGCTAGGAACCGCCAAAGTGAATACCTACAGCGCCAATTACTATTACCAACCGGATCATCCTTGGCTCAATTTGAATGCTAACTTTTGGTACACCGAGGCTGATCTGGCGCAATACAATGGGCTTTGGGCGCTAGGAACCAACGCGGAGCAATATTTTCATGCATATCACAATGATCGCTCTGGTCTGAGCCTGACCAATGAAACCTTACTGACTCAGTGGCCAGTCAGGCTGAATTATGGTTTGGCTCAGCAGAATGAGCGTTTATCTCCTGAAGAAGATGGGCAAACCCGCTTTACCAAGACGGTGACTTCCCGCCACGGAAAACGTACGGCGCAGAACCTGTTTGCAAATGCGGATATCGATTACTCGCCGTTGAGAGTTCAGCTTGGCCTCAATCTGCACAATGCCAAGTCAACCGATTATCAAACCAAGCAGCAGTTAGACTACAAGGAGAAGCTCGATCTGCTCAGTGAGTTCACCTACGCCTTAACACCCAGCACTCAGCTGTTTTTGAAATCCTCACGCACTTACCGTATGCCGAGCTTGTATGAAACGACGCTATCAAATGAGGTGTTCAGCTATAACCCATACAACCCGATCAAACCGGAACAAGCCTGGAACAATGAGGTTGGCGTGCAATTTATGGCGTCGAACAGTGTGCTGCAGGATGATCGTTTGAATCTGTCGGTGTCCTATTTCCGCAACAGTATTAAAGACTTCATTTCAGGTGGACGATTGGCGAAAACCCCGGGTATGTCTGAATGGCAGGCCAACTTTACCTTCACCAATTATGATAAGTTGCAACTCTCTGGTTGGGAGTTAGGTGCTCATTACCAATATGCTTGGTTGTACACCCACTTTGCGGCGACCTTGTACAGCGAGACAAAGATTTGTTCCGTTCAACAAGCGCAATACGCGGAGAGTGATACCTGTAATTCGCTCGGATTTGCATGGGGATTAACTCCAACACGTATTCCGCCAAAACAGAATTTGTACCTGAATGTGGGTACGAAATTCTTTAACGATACGCTCGATTCTGGGGTGAAAGTTTCTTATCACTCGGGCAAATCAAACCCTAGTGATTGGTTAGCGGGCACGGCGGCCAATCCGATCCTTGAAATCCCGTCCGATTACACGATTGATCTCTATTCACAGTACGAGTTGAATGCCAACACCCAGCTGTTCTTTGCGATCAACAACGTGACCGATCGTTATCAAGTGCGTCCGGGGTCTGTGGTCAGCATGCCGGATCCGGGGCGAACCATTACGCTCGGATTTGAAATCTCTTACTAATCGAATCGTTTAAGTCTCGTGCTATAAAACAAAAATCCCGCCGCAGCGGGATTTTTTATCATCGATTTTTCTTTGCGTAACTTTCTTTGCGTAACTTTGAAAAGAATCGCTTTTAATTACGCCAGTAGTTCTTTGGCTTGTTTCACTACGTTTTCAGTTGTGAAACCAAACAGTTTGAACAGTTCACCGGCTGGTGCTGATTCGCCAAAGCTGGTCATACCGATGATGCGACCGCCAAAGCCAACGTACTTGTACCAGAAGTCGGCAATGCCCGCTTCAATCGCGATACGCTTGGTCACGGCGGCTGGCAGAACGGCTTCACGGTAAGCCGCATCTTGCTTATCAAATGCATCGGTCGATGGCATAGAAACTACGCGAACCGCTTTGCCTTCGGCGCTCAGTTGCTCGTAAGCGGCAACCGCGAGTTCCACTTCAGAGCCTGTCGCAATCAGGATCAGTTCAGGTTGGCCTGCACAATCTTTCAGGATGTAGCCGCCTTTAGCGATGTTCGCGACTTGCTCTGCGCTGCGTGGTTGCTGCGCGAGGTTTTGACGCGAGAAAATCAGCGCAGATGGAGCATCTTTACGCTCGATGGCCAGTTTCCAAGCCACTGCCGATTCTACTTGGTCACATGGACGCCATGTGCTCATGTTTGGTGTCATACGCAGAGAAGCGATTTGCTCAACCGGTTGGTGAGTTGGGCCATCTTCACCCAGACCAATAGAGTCATGCGTGTACACTTGGATGTTTTGCACTTTCATCAGTGCTGCCATACGCATCGCGTTACGCGCGTATTCCATGAACATCAGGAAGGTTGCACCGTAAGGGACAAAACCGCCGTGCAGCGCGATACCGTTGATGATGGCCGTCATACCAAACTCACGCACACCGTAGTGGATGTAGTTGCCTGACGCATCTTCTGCTGTCAGTGACTTAGAGCCAGACCACATGGTGAGGTTAGAAGGCGCCAAGTCAGCAGAACCACCCATAAATTCTGGCAGCAGTTTGCCGAACGCTTCCAGCGCATTTTGTGATGCTTTACGCGATGCGATGTTGGCAGGGTTAGCTTGCAGGTTAGCGATAATCTCGCTGGTCGCGGCTTCCCAATTCGCTGGCAGCTCGCCTGCTACGCGGCGTTTATATTCAGCAGCTTCGGCTGGGTAAGCTTTCGCGTAAGCCGCGAATTTCTCATCCCAAGCGGCTTCTTTGCTTGCGCCTGCTTGTTTTGCATCCCACGCGGCGTAGATGTCAGTCGGGATTTCAAATGGAGCGTATTCCCAACCCAAGAATTCACGCGCGGCTTTGATTTCATCGTTGCCCAGAGGCGCACCGTGACAGTCGTGGGAGCCCGCTTTGTTTGGTGAGCCGAAACCGATGATGGTTTTGGTACAAATCAGCGTTGGGCGAGACGTTTCTGCTTTCGCCGCTTCAATCGCAGCGTTAATCGCATCTGCATCGTGGCCATCAACTGCTGGAATTACGTGCCAGCCGTACGCTTCAAAGCGTTTTGGTGTGTCGTCTGAGAACCAGCCTTCTACGTGACCGTCGATAGAAATACCGTTGTCATCCCAGAATGCAATCAGTTTGCCAAGGCCAAGTGTGCCTGCTAGTGAACAGGCTTCGTGCGAGATACCTTCCATCAAACAGCCGTCACCCATGAATACATAAGTGAAGTGGTCAACGATGTCGTGACCCGGTTTGTTGAACTGCGCCGCCAGTGCTTTCTCAGCAATCGCCATACCTACGGCATTGGTGATGCCTTGGCCGAGTGGGCCCGTAGTCGTTTCGATGCCCGGTGCATAACCGTACTCTGGGTGACCCGGTGTTTTGGAGTGTAGTTGACGGAAGTTTTTCAAATCGTCAATCGACAGCTCATAGCCGCTCAGGTGTAGCAGCGAGTAAATCAGCATAGAGCCGTGGCCGTTAGACAGTACGAAACGGTCGCGGTCAGCCCAGTTTGGGTTTTGTGGGTTGTGGTTTAAGTGTGAACGCCACAGCACTTCGGCGATATCCGCCATGCCCATTGGGGCTCCCGGGTGGCCAGAGTTAGCTTTTTGAACGCCGTCCATGCTCAGGGCACGAATAGCATTGGCAAGTTGTTTGCGATTCATAGTGTTACTCATTTCAATAAAGGAGGTTGAACGGAGTGCGTTCAACAAAAATAAACAGCAGAAAGAAGCGAGCCGGAGCTCGCTTCAAAATCAGGATTACAGCTTAGCCGCGATCATTGCTTCCAGTTTGCCTTGGTCAACCGCGAAGTTACGGATGCCTTCAGCCAGCTTCTCAACGGCCATAGCGTCTAGGTTGTGTTCCCACAGGAATTCGCTGTGCGTCATTGGAGCAGGGCGAGCTTTAGAGCCTTTTGAGTCAACCAGTTTCGCAACCAATTCGCCTTCAGCCGCTTCAAGCTCAGCCAGTAGCGAAGGTGCGATAGTCAGGCGGTCACAGCCAGCCAGTTCTAGGATCTCGCCGATGTTACGGAAGCTTGCACCCATCACAACCGTTTTGTAGCCATGCTCTTTGTAGTAGTTGTAGATCTTGGTGACTGACAGTACGCCTGGGTCTTCGCTTGCCGCGAAATCACGACCTTCTTTAGCTTTGTACCAGTCCATGATACGGCCAACGAATGGAGAGATCAGGAACACGCCTGCTTCAGCACACGCACGCGCTTGTGCGAAAGAGAACAGCAGAGTCAGGTTACAGTTGATGCCTTCTTTTTCAAGAATTTCCGCCGCGCGGATACCTTCCCAAGTAGAAGCCAGTTTGATCAGGATACGATCGTTGCTGATGCCCGCATCGTTGTACATTTTTACTAGCTGACGTGCTTTCGCTACGCTGCGCTCGGTGTCGTAAGAAAGACGCGCGTCAACTTCAGTCGAAATACGGCCAGGAATGGTTTTTAGGATTTCTTTACCGATGTTGACCGCCAGCATGTCACAAGTGTCTTGTACTTGTTGTGCTTTGTCGTTGCTTTGAGTTTTTGCGTAGGCGATAGCTTGATCAATCAGAGGTGCGTATTCAGCAATCTGCGCAGCTTTAAGAATCAGAGAAGGGTTAGTGGTTGCGTCTTCTGGCTGGTATTTTTTGATTGCATCAATTTCACCAGTGTCGGCCACGACTGTGGTCAGTTTACGAAGTTGCGCTAATTTATTGCTCATTTCGATCGTCCTATTTCGTTGGGCTTATCTGCCGATGAGGGTCAGATAGGGCAAGCAGTTGAATGACTCAATCACTTTATCCCCTTCCTACTTGAAGCTGCAGCGGTGTTGGCTACGTTCGTTCACCCCAATCACATAGTGTATCTATGCTCATGGGGATGAACTCACTTGCCGCCTACCTGCAACTCCAAGTAGTTTGGGCAGATTTAGAGAGTGCGAGTCAGTAAATGCAAAATTTTCAGCGCCCGAACTTTTGCTCTGAACATTTGCTCGTTCGCTGAGTAAATGATGGAGCCATATTTATCCTATCTGTCGGGAAAGTCAATTCAACAACCCGGTTTATGACGCGTTGAGCGGAGTTTTTTTTCGCCTTCGCAGCCCTTGTTGCCATTAAATCGTTTGCTCAAATTTGGCCTCACCATGGGCTATCCATCAAAGGTGATAAAACCACACTGAGAAAATGTTATGACTGAGATCATTTGCTCACTCCAAAAAGGCGAGTAACATAGCGCGCATACTGATGTTGAGCTGAATGTTGAGCGCAATGTTGAGTGCTGCGGCATGCAAGGCCGCGGCCATAGAAGGATAGCCCATGAGCCAAATTCCAGAGATTTCGGTTGAAAGTACCGATCTGCTGACTGAAATCGCCGTCTCTTATTATCAAGATGGCGCAACACAGGAAGAGATTTCCAAAAAATACACCATTTCACGCGCCAAAGTGGGGCGGTTGCTCAAGCAAGCCCGTGATGAGGGGATTGTTGAAATTACTGTGAAATACCATCCGGTGTTCAGCGCCAAAATCGAGCAGCGCTTGATCGAACGTTTTGGCGTGCGCCGCGCCTTGATTGCCCTCGATCAACCCAATGATGAAGCACAGCGCCAACAAGTTGCAGGTTTGGTATCCAACTATCTCACCAGCACGCTAAAAAACGGCATGGTAGTGACCGTTGGGCAGGGGCGTAATGTGTCAGCCGTGGCGCATCATGTTGGGGTGATCACGCCGCGAGATTGCAAATTTGTGTGCAGCATCGGCGGCATTCACCCACGTGGCGGTATGTTTAATGCTGACCACATTTGTCGTCAGCTAGCCAAAAAATACGGCGGCAGTTCGGAAACCTTGTACGCGCCAGCTTACGCAGAAAACCCGGAGCAGAAACGGGTGTTCATGCAAAATAGCACGGTGAAGCAAACCCTCGATCTTGCTCGTAAAGCGGATATCGCACTGGTCGGAATTGGCGATATGAGTGAAAACAGCTACATGGTTGATCTTGGCTGGTTTACGCCGGAAGAGGTGGTGCAATCACGCCTGAATCAAGGTGTGGTCGGTGATTTCGCCGGGCATGACTTTTTTGATGTGCATGGACGTATCGCGAATACCGTGATGAATGATCGCGTGATTGGCTTGGGGATTGACGAGTTCCGCCCAATTGCTGAAGTGATCGCAATTGCCGCAGAAAACAGTAAACCGCTTGCTCTTTTGGGTGCACTGCGCACCGGCGCGATTGATGTGATCGCGACCAGTGTGAGTAACGCTTTGACCGTGCTCAACTTAGATGAGCAGATGCAAACGGCATTATCTGCGTCTTAAATCGCTATTTAATGGATATTTTGTAGGCCAATTTCTGTAGAAAAGAAGTGCAGCGAGCTCCGCTGCACTCTAACGACTTAGACATTACTCAATCGGCAGATCTTGCCGTTGTCCCCATTCCGTCCACGAACCATCGTAAACAGAGAGGTTTTTGTAGCCACACACATACGCCGCGAGCAGCACAATACATGCGGTCACGCCAGAGCCGCAGCTAAACAGATATTCTTGTGCTGTCTCGGGCAGCATATGAGTCAGCAGCGGGCGTAACTCGGCTTGCTCTTTTAGCTTGTGACCAGTGATGAGCTCTGCAAAAGGCAAGCAGGATGAACCGGGGATATGTCCACTGCGCACGCCGGGGCGAGGTTCTGGCACTTCACCGAAAAAGCGCGCTAATCCGCGAGCATCAATGGTTTGGCTATGTGGATTATCGATCTGTTTGAGAACATAACTCGCATCAACAAAGGCTTGTGGGTTGAGTTTGCCGTCAAAGTTCCCTTTTGGTGTGGGTTCACGATAGTTTTGAGTGACGTTGTAACCCTGAGCCTTCCATTCGGTTAATCCGCCATTGAGGATATACACCTTGTGATGTCCCATGGCTTTGAACATCCACCATGCTCGGGGAGAGGCAAACGTGCCGCTGTTGTCGTACACCACAATAAAGGAATCTTGGTTGATACCCAGTTCGCGAGCGAGAGTGTTAAAGCGCTCCTCAGAAGGCATCATGTGCGGCAAGGGCGAATCAGGGTCGCAAAAGACTTTGTCGTAATCAAAGCGCTGCGCATTAGGGATCTTGTTGACCCAATCTTTTTCAGACTCGGTTGGAATTTGAAACTCGATGCTGCTATCGAGGATCACCAAATTGGGGTCGTGCAGATGTTGTTGCAGCCATTGCGCCGTGACGAGTGGGGAGGTCATTGTTATTCCTTATTTTTGTGATTACCCAATACGTTGACCAATACGCCACAGAACATCACTCGGGTCAACTAAACAAAACTCCAACATGCCCCAAGGTTGAGTGATGAGATCAGTCACTTTGCTTTCAAAACGTTCTTCCAATTGCAACGTTTTGACGTGATCGAACCAGCTTTGTGCATCTTCTACTAACAGATGCATCATGGTGTTGCCTTGATGGGGGCGCTGATGGGTGTTTTGCAGCAAAAAGGCGCATTGGCCTAAACGTAAATAAGCCACATCGCCAAATTCTGTAATCAGTTCAAAACCGAGGGATAAGTAAAACTGTTTGGACGTGGTGAAGTCCTGAGCGGGAACGAAAGATTTAATTTCCAAAACGTTGAGATTGGACATGGCTCAGCTCCTCTATTTGATCTTATTCCCATCCTGCTGAAGCTGCAGCCGTGTGAGCTGCAACTCCAAGTAGTGTGGGTATAACTTTAGTCGGCTTTAGAGGATTTAACTTCGCCATCTGGCACAGAATGGGTAGCCAGACCGTGGCAGCGTCGCAAAATTGTGACGTTAATACAGAAGGCGTTAGCTTTGCGGGTGGCAAACTGGACACTGAGGCAACTGCATCAGGTTCATTTCACGCCATGACATGCTCATCGCGTCAAGAATCAAGATCTTACCTTGCTTAGGTGTGCCTAATTCAGTCAGTACCTTAATGGTTTCCATTGCTTGAACTGCACCAATAATGCCTACCACCGGAGCCATTATACCCGCTTCAACACAACTGAGTGCCGATGAGCCGAACAGGGCGCTTAAGCATTGATAGCAAGGCTGCGCGGGATCTTGATACGTAAACACGCTCACTTGGCCTTCCATGCGAATCGCCGCTCCGGAAACCAGCGGTGTTTTGTGTTTAAAGCACAGGCGATTGAGCTGATTACGTGTGCCCACATTATCGCAAGCATCCAGCACCAGATCGTGGCGTGCGATCAGCGCATCCAATTCGTCATCACTCAAACGTGCTTGTATCGTCTCAACCTGAAGATGCGGATTGAGCAGACGCAGCGAATCGGCCGCCGAATCGACTTTCGCGCGGCCAATATCCGCATCATGGTGTAGCACTTGGCGCTGGAGGTTAGAGAGCTCAACCACATCATCATCAACCAATGTGATGTGGCCGATCCCCGCAGTCGCGAGGTATTGGCCACTCGCGCAGCCCAAACCACCCGCACCGAGGATCAGCACCGTGCTCTGCTTTAGCTTCTCTTGTCCTTCAAAATCAAACGCTTTGAGAATGATCTGTCGGTTGTAACGCAGCATTTCTGCATCGCTGAGAATATCCACCATCACTCCTAGTACAGGGTTGGGTTAAACAGTTGGATTTGAACCGTTTCGCCGACTTCCACGCGGCCACGTTCACGCTCAAGTACCACAAAGCAGTTAGCCAAGCTCATTGAGCGGAACGCGCCAGAGCTTTGGTTACCGGTGCTTTCCACCACGAATTGACCATTTTCAATGCGGTAAATGCCGCGTTGGAAATCTGTCCGTCCCGGTGCTTTTTTAAAGGGGCTACGCGTGATCGCCGGGATCGATTCCGGGGCTTGCCAAGCGCTGTGTCCCGCCAATTTGGCAAGCATAGGTTGCACCAGCACGTACATGGTCAGCACCGCGGAAACCGGGTTGCCCGGCAGACCGCAAAACCATGCATCCTGCAATGCACCAAATGCAAAAGGTTTACCCGGCTTGATTGCCAGTTTCCAAAAACCGATTTCGCCCAGCTCTTCCAAAATATCTTTGGTGTAATCGGCTTCACCCACGCTGACGCCACCGGAAGTGACCACCACATCTGCCAAGCTTTGCGCTTGTTCAAACGTGGCTTTCAGAGTGGCAGGGCAATCTGGCACGATGCCGAGATCAATCGCTTCGCAGCCGAAGTTTTCAATTAAGGGTTTAATGCCGTAGCGGTTGCTATCGTAAATTTGTCCGGCTTGCAGCGGTTCACCGAGTGGTTTGAGCTCATCGCCGGTGGAGAAAAACGCGACTTTCGGTTTGCGATAGACGGTGACATGGCTAATGCCGAGAGTCGCAATCATCGGGATATCACGTGCGGTTAAGCGCGCACCGCGTTCCAGCACCACATCGTTTTGGCGAATGTCATCACCGGTTGGGCGGATATTGTCATTGAGTTTGACCTCATGCTGGCAGAACACCACACCCTCTTCGGTGATGGTCGCTTGTTCTTGCATGATCACCGCATCACAACCGGCAGGGATTTGTGCACCCGTCATAATGCGCACGCAGGTCATTGGCGGCCAATCTGCTGTAAAGGGTTGACCAGCAAACGATTTTCCTGCAACGGGCAACGGCTTTTGCTGCGCAAGTTCAGCGCGACGGACGGCATAACCATCCATCGCTGAGTTATCAAACGGTGGCACATGAATGGGCGATAAGATCGCCTCGGCGAGCACATAGCCGAGCGCCTCAGGCAGAGGCAAACGTAAAGTGGTTTGCACGGGTTGAATGCGTGACAGCATTTTCTTAAGTGCATCTTCAATCGGCATTAAGCCAGGAGCATCGCAACAGCCCATCGGGAATGTCCTATGTTGTTGTTCTTTTGCGGCAAACTGTAGCACAGAATCCTTCTGCGATGCAGAATCCACGTGAATTTTGGGGTGTAATTGTCGCTAAATCCGAGTATTCTTGTCAGCCATCCGAAAGGGGTATTTAAGAGGTAGAGGAATGTCAGGTCTTAGCGAATCCGCGAAGTTGGTGAAAGATGCGCTAGAGCGCCGAGGGTTGGAAACACCAATGCAGCCCAACTTGGCGACACCAGCAGAGAAAAAGGAAAAAATCGAACAGCATATGCGTGAGATCCTCAACCTGCTCGGACTGGACTTAACGGATGACAGTTTGGAAGAAACCCCACAACGCATCGCTAAGATGTATGTGGATGAGATCTTCTCAGGGTTGGATTATGCCAACTTCCCCAAGATCACTGTTATCGAAAATAAGATGAAAGTGAGTGAGATGGTTAAAGTGAAAGACATCACACTGACCAGCACGTGTGAACACCACTTAGTCACCATCGATGGCACGGCAGCGGTGGCGTACATCCCGCGCGGCAAAATCATCGGCTTATCGAAAATTAACCGTATTGTGCGCTTTTTTGCCCAGCGTCCGCAGGTGCAAGAGCGTATGACGCAGCAGATCTTAGTTGCGCTGCAAACGTTGCTTGAGTCGGATGATGTGGCAGTCACCATCGATGCGACTCACTATTGCGTGAAATCCCGCGGCGTGATGGATGCAACCAGCGTCACCACAACGACCGCTTTGGGGGGGATTTTTAAATCTAACCCTGCGACGCGTGCGGAATTCCTACACGGTTTGCGCTAATTCATTGTCTTAGTTAATTCATTTTCTTAAACGTGAATATGAATCAGCCCTCAATTTGAGGGCTGATTGCTTTTCAGGGTTGGTATAGCTAATTATTTGAATAGAGCTAAATATTCGCCATAGCCTTGCGCTGCCATCTCTTGTTTGGGGATGAAACGCATCGCGGCGGAGTTCATGCAATAGCGCAAACCGGTTGGAGCAGGGCCATCGTTAAACACATGGCCGAGGTGTGAATCGGCAAAGCGGCTACGCACTTCGGTGCGAGTATAGAACAGGCTATTGTCATCTTTAGTGACAATGTAACTCGAGTTGAGCGGTTGAGTGAAACTCGGCCAACCGGTTTTGGAATCGTACTTGTCGGTAGAAGAGAAGAGCGGCTCACCCGAGACGATATCGACATAAATCCCTTCTTCTTTGTTATCCCAATACTCGTTATCAAACGGGCGCTCTGTACCGTCGCGTTGAGTCACCTTGTATTGCAAGCTAGTCAGTTTGGCGCGGATCTGCTCATCCGATGGGCGGACATAAGCTTTGACGTTCGCTTGCCCATTTTTCTCATCAATCCATTGGCGAAGGGTTTTCGGATGCGTGTTACGGTCAGCGCCGAAAATTTCATCCAAATACTGATCGCGTCCGGAAGCATAACGATAGTAGTTGTAACGGACTTTATTCTTCTTGTAGTAGTCCTGATGGTAATCTTCTGCTGGCCAGAACTTTTTAAACTCAATCAACTCGGTTTTGAGTGGCTTTTTGAATATGCCGAGTTGGTCAATCTCCATCATAAAACGTTTAGCCACTTCAAGTTGCTCGGCGTTGTGGTAGAAAATCGCCGGGCGATATTGTTCACCTCTATCCACAAACGAGCCTTGGTCATCGGTTGGGTCGATGTGTCGGAAGAAGTTATCTAGCACTTGTTCATAAGTGACGATCTTCGGGTCAAACGTCACTTGAATGACTTCGATGTGTCCCGTTTTACCCGATGAGACTTGCTTATAAGTCGGGTTATCGACATCTCCACCGGCATAACCTGAAATCACATCCACGACACCGGGAAGTTTCTCCATATCCGATTCCGTACACCAGAAGCAGCCACCAGCCAATGTCGCTTGCTGGTAGTTAGCTGAAGTTGAGTCGATGGTACTTGGTTTGGTGTCAGCTTGACTAAACAGAGATAGGGTAAGCGCAACCAAAGCGAATAGTGGAGCTCCCCAAGCAAAGAGTCGTTTCATGAGCATTTCCTTTTGGTTCTTTACAAAGTTATAGAAAAAGAACGGCAAACCGGATCAGAAATTTCAGCCTTGGAGATAACTTTTTGCCAGAGATAACTTTTTGTTAGGGGAAACTTTTTAGGAAAGAATCACCGTGCTGCTACTAAGAGAAGCACGGGAGTAAGTTGGAAAAGAATTAACTTAAGCCGACGATGTTGCCGTGCTGATCGATATCGAGCGCCATAAAGGAAGGTTTTTCCGGTAAACCGGGCATGGTCATCACACTGCCACACAGGGCGTAAACAAATTCGGCGCCTGCACATAAACGCAGCTCGCGGATCGGTACGATAAAATCACGTGGCGCGCCTTTGATTGCGGGATCGGTAGAAATCGACAGCGGTGTTTTCGCCAAGCAAACCGCAAGATGGTCAAAGCCTTGGGTTTGCAGTTTGGCTAATTGCTGTGCGGCTTTATCACTCAGAGCAATCTCGGCAGCGCCATAACCTTTTACCGCGACCGCTTTGAGTTTTTCATCCAATGGTATGCCTGAATCGTAGAGCGGAGTGAATTTCGTTGGATGTTGACACTGCTCAACCACTTTTTCGGCAAGCAGCTTGGTACCTTCACCGCCTTTGGCAAAGCCTTCTGAAATGGCTACCGATACACGGTTGGGCAGGGCTTCAATCAGCTTAACCAGTTGTTCCAGTTCTTCGGCACAATCTTGTGGGAAGCGGTTAATCGCTACCACGGCAGGCACACCATACTGGTTAACGTTATCAATATGCCATTTCAAGTTTGCAAAACCGGCTTGCAAAGCGGCGCTGTCTGGCGCGAATAGGGCATCCGGTACCGCTTGGCCGGGGCGTAAATCATACAGGCCTGAGTTGGCTTTTAAGCCGCGTAAGGTGGCGACAATCACCGCACAATCTGGGGTTTTACCGGATGCTTTGGCTTTGATGTTGCACGCTTTCTCAAACCCCATATCGGAGCCAAAACCGCCTTCGGTCACGGTGTAGTCTGCCAAACGGGTGGCGATTTCATCGGCAATGATCGAGGAGTTACCGTGCGCGATATTGGCAAATGGGCCGGCGTGGATCAGTGTTGGGACGCCTTCTAAAGTTTGCATCAAGGTCGGCTCAATGGCTTCTTTCATACTGACTGCCATTGCACCAGCCACTTTCAGATCTTCGGTGGTGACCGGATTACCGTCCAAATCATAAGCCAGCACCACATTACCGATACGGCGACGCAAATCACGTAGATCCGAGGCGAGAGCCAGAATCGCCATCAATTCGGAGGCGGCAGAGATATCGAAACCATCTTCGCGCTCATAACCATTAATATTTTTTCCCGGTTCATTGCGGCCGACTGTCACCATGCGCAGCGCGCGATCGTTATGATCCATCACGCGTTTCCATATGACCTGTTTGGGGTCAATGCGCAGCGCTGGCATGCCGGTGCGGCGCTCAAAATCTGCATAGCCGAGGCGCTGCTCGTGATAAATTCGCGCATCAATCGCAGCTGCCGCAAGGTTGTGCGCCGCCGTGACGGCATGAATATCACCGGTTAAATGCAGATTGAGCTCTTCCATCGGTGCAACTTGTGAATAACCACCACCCGCAGCGCCACCTTTTACCCCAAAAATCGGCCCCATCGAAGGCTGGCGAATGCACGCCATGACCGAGTGATTAAGTTTGGCCAACCCTTGTGCTAAACCAATCGTGGTAACGGTTTTACCTTCACCCAGTGGTGTTGGGGTAATCGCAGTGACCAGAATGAATTTACCTTTGGGCTTGTTGGCCAATCGCTCTAGACAATGCAGTGACACTTTGGCTTTATGCTGGCCGTGGCTTTCGTACTCATTCGCGTGCAATCCCGCTTTTTGAGCAATGGTGTCGATAGGCGCTAATGGTGTAGCGCGGCAAATTTCAATATCTGGCAGCATAAAACCCTCATCTAGAGCGGTAAAAATGGTGAGGAAAACGTTTGCGCGCAAATCATAGCGATAAATTGTGGCTTGTAAAGATTCTTATGGAGTGAATTCTGCGAGCGATTGGGATTTTAGCGGATTGCTGATTTTGATCAATTGAAGCACGAGATTTTTACTCTTATTCGGCGCGCTAAAATGGAAAAAGGCGCTCAAGTGAGCGCCTTAGAAGGGGAAATCATCCAGAGTTATTTATCTTGCTGTGCTTTTAACAAATCACGAATTTCAGAAAGCAGTTCTTGATCTTTGGTTGGCGCAGGTGGGGCTTTAGGCGCTTCTTCTTCCTTACGCTTCAAGCTATTGATCGCTTTTAAACCCATGAAAATGGCGAACGCGATAATCGTAAAATCGACCACGGTTTGGATAAATTTGCCGTAGGCAATCACTACAGCAGGGGCATCACCTTGCGCGGCAAGTAACACGAAACTCAGATCGCTAAAATTCACACCACCTAAAATAATACCGATTGGCGGCATAATGATATCGGCCACGAACGATGACACTATTTTGCCAAACGCCGCACCAATGATGATACCGACTGCCATGTCGATCACATTGCCACGAGATGCAAATGCCTTGAACTCTTTAAGTAAGCTCATTGGGTTTTCTCCAAACTGAATAAATAAATTGTTGAATTGAAGGTGACTGCGGTATCAGGAGAAGCCAACGGTTTTCCGCTACCGATTACGTTACCAAGGGTATAGCGCTGTTTGGTTATGCGCAATCTCGTCATCCAGAAATTTTATATACCTAGCATTATTGATGCGGCCGTTTCATTTGTGCAACAAATGACGACTCTGTGTTGGCCTGAGGACAAAAACCAATGCCCACTTAAAGTGGGCATTGTTATCGATTGAGTTTGTGAAACACTATGCCAGTTGCAGTAGGCGCTCAACCAATTTTTCGATACCGGAAGCGGCTTGGGAAATATTCTCTGCCAGCATGTAGGCAGGGGTGGAAAGCACTTTATGTCTTTCATCAAATACGATGCCTTCTACTGGGCAATCCACATGCTGACCACCCAACTGATTAAATGCGGCTGCGGTGCCGTGATCATTGCCAATCGTGCCTTGAGCGGCTTCGCCATAAATCATCGGGATGATGGTTGGGGCAATACAGATATAACCCGCAGGTTTTTGCGCATCCGCAAAAGCAAGACAAGCGGCAGCTACATCCGGGTTGATACTGCACTGTGCGCCTTTCACCGCAAAGTCGGTGAGATTTTTCGCGGCTCCAAACCCGCCTGGGAGCAAAAGTGCATCAAATTCATTCACATTGAGTGTGGCTACATCTTGGATTTTTCCGCGCGCAATGCGGGCAGATTCCACCAACACATTGCGTGTTTCTGGCATCTCTTCACCCGTGAGGTGGTTAATGACATGCATCTGCTGCACATTCGGCGCAAAGCAGTGCCAACTGGCTCCTTGTTTCTCGATGGCATGCAGCGCAAGCACCGATTCGTGGATCTCTGCTCCATCGAATACTCCACAGCCACTGAGAATAACCGCGACTTTCTTCATGACATTAATCCTCCATAGATTGCTTATGCGCCTTAGACGTGTCGGTGAGATGGTCTTGAGCCATCGAGGAAGGAGTGTCATGCTCCGCGCCATCTTCTGCCGCTGAATACTCTTCCTGATCGGGGTAACGTTTGACCACAAACGGGATCAACATCACTACTGACGGGAAAAAACGCTTCATAACCACTCCTTCTGCCGTTCAATGTATCGCTTCACGGCTCTTTATAAAAAGAAATGTCGGGCTACTTTTTGCGCTAAGTCACCGAATCTATCGGTTGGCGGAAATAAATTACATATTTGCTGGTGGTTTAACAAAATGATAACCATGTTCATTCGCCGCGAAAAACACTACACTGTCGGCCTGATTTTAAGGAGATCATCATGAAGTACGATTGGATCTTATTTGACGCTGACGAGACCTTGTTTCATTTCGATGCTTTTAAAGGCATGCAGCTGATGTTCGCGCGCAAAGGCGTGGAATTTACCGAACAAGATTTTCACCAATACCAAGAAGTGAATAAACCGCTGTGGGTGGATTACCAAAACGGCGATATTACTGCCGCGCAGCTCAAACATACGCGCTTTGCGGGTTGGGCTGAAAAGCTTAATACCACCACTGACGAGCTTAATAGTGCATTTTTACAAGCCATGGCGGATATTTGTACCTTGCTACCGGGCGCGATGGAGTTGATGCAGGCGCTACAAGGTAAAGCGCGTTTGGGCATTATCACCAACGGTTTTACCGAGCTACAAGATGTTCGGCTGGCTAAAACCGGCATGACTGACTTTTTTGATCAGATTGTGATTTCTGAAGAAGTCGGGATTGCTAAACCCGATGCTGGCATTTTTGCCCACGCACTAGAGCGTATGGGCAACCCAACCAAAAGCCGAGTGCTGATGGTCGGGGATAATCCACATTCTGACATTCTAGGTGGCTTGAATTTTGGCATCGAAACTTGCTGGCTCAATGTTCATCAGCACCCGAAACCAGATGGCATTACGCCACATTATGAAGTGACTTCACTGCATGAACTGAGAGAGATTTTGTTGGCGTAATGCCATGAATAAGCGAGGCGCTCCTGGTGCAAAGTGAACCACCTTGCACCAGATACCTGATTAACGGTGGAATTCGCCAGCGCGTTCAGGTTGATAGACGATATCGATGATTTCGAGGGTTTTGAGAGTACCGCCCGGCATTGGCCAAGCCAGTTGTTGACCGACTGCTAAACCAAGCAATGCGCTTCCCACAGGGGCGAAAATCGAAACATCCGCGCTGCTTTTCACATCGTTTGGATACACCAAGGTTTTTTCCATCACTTCATCGCTGCCCAAAAATTTAAAGCGCACCGTAGAATTCATAGTGACGACATCCTCTGGCATCTCTGCAGGTTCGAGCACAGTGGCGCGATCCAATTCTTCTTCCAGTTTCTCTAGCTCTGGCGACAAAGTGGCTAGGTTATCCATCAACTGGCTGATTCTGTCCATATCGCGAGTGGACACCACGATAGTATTAAGTTGAGACATTTTATTCCTCCCAAATAAATACCGCCCTGAAAACAGGGCGGTATCAATCAGTTTTGTTAAGTTGTCGGACTAACCATAGCTCGCATAGCAGAAGATTTCAAGTCCCCAATAGATAACCAGATTTTTAGAAGGGGGACGAGAAATAGAGTAAACGAACTGACCACTTAAGGGCGTTCACCGGCTAATAATCTTTGCTCAATTTGCGCGAGCACGGCAGGCAAGTCTGCAACCGTATCGATCAAATAATGCGGTTTTGCCTGTTGCAGTTTGGCTTGTGCACGTTCGCGCGCCGCTTGTAGCGTTTGGTCATCAGCATGTTGGTACTCTTCAAGGGTTAACCCGGCTTCGTTGCCTGACAGCAGTAAACCAACCGTCCACATCCCCGCATTATGACCTTCCTCGATGCCGGGCAGGGCATCATCGACTTTCACACAAGCGCGTACATCGGTCACGCCAAGCTCAATGACATTTTTGAGTGCCATAAAAGGGGCGGGGCGGCCACCTTGCGCTAAATCATCGGTAGCAACCACATAATCAGGACGATAACCGTAATCGGCAGCCGCAGCGATCAGCACATCCATCACTTGGCGTGGATAACCAGAGCAAGAGCCGATTTTGATCCCGCGCGATCGGATCTGCTCAACCACTTCAAGTGAGTGAGGAATCGGTGCAGCGTGATCGGCGACTTTGGCGATTTGCAGCGGCATAAAGGCGGCGTAAATCGCATCAATATCGCTGGCTTGCATCGGGCGTCCAAATTGCTTCTGCCAGCGCTGCGCAACGGTTGGGAGTTTTCCGACGGCTTCAATGTGCTGCCATTTGCCCAGTCCCATCGGCTCGCGAGCCTCGGCAAGGCTAATCTCAAAATCAAAGCCTTGCTTGAAAGCTTCAACAAAAATCGAGGTCGGCGCAAAGGATCCAAAATCCACAATAGTGCCAGCCCAATCGAAAATAACGGCTTGAATCGGAGAGTTCATCATTTTTCCTTAATATGAGTAATTCATTTGCTGGCTAATTGCGAGCAAAGCGGAATAGAGAATATCGAGAGCTTGATCCAGCTCTTGGCGTGAAATGATCAATGGCGGGCTAAGTTGAATCACATTGCCTTGTGAGACTTTAAAGCTCAGCCCATGACGTAAGCAGTGATAGAGTATGGCCTCGGCTTCATCGTGAGCACGCTGTTTGGTGTGGCGATCGATCACCAGTTCGATGCCCCAAAGCAATCCGATACCGCGCACATCCCCAATCAGTGAAAATTGCTGCTGCATTTGACTAAGACGTTGACGCATATAAATGCTATCAGCATGCACTTTGGCGAGTAAGTTGTGCTGCTCAATCACTTCAATCGTGGCTAATGCTGCAGCGCAGCCGAGTGGGCTTTTTTCATGGGTGTAGTGACCCAAAGAAACTTGTGCAGCCGTGTTGTATTTTTCTTTGGTAAGTAGGGCGGCAATCGGGATAAGCCCAGCCCCCAAACCTTTGCCGATACACAAAATATCGGGCTCGATGCCGAACGCTTGGTGAGTAAACCACTCACCGCTGCGCCCCATACCGTTGGGAATGTCATCAATGATCAAAAGCACATTGTGTTTATCGCAGATCTCCCTTACGCGTTGCCAATAGGCGCGGCTTGGTACTTGTACATCGGTATTGCGTACCGCTTCGGCGATGAATGCGCCAATGCCGCCTTCTTTTTCAATCACGTATTCCAAGTAATCGGCGTAGTGCACATCGCTGCCGTCTTCTCGGGGAAATGCACCGCGATAGGTGATAGCCGGAGGAATGCGCTCCACGCCTGCCATCAGTGGCCCCATGCCTTGGCGGAAACAAGCTTCGCCGCCAACGGAGATCGCATCCAGCGACGCGCCATGAAAAGCATCCCACAAACTGACCACTTTAAAATTCTGCGTGATATGACGCGCTAATTTGAGCGCCATACCAATCACTGAAGTACCGCCGGGAGCAAACAGCACTCGGTTTAGCTCACCGCCAGCAATCTCCGTGAGCTTTTCTGCGCAGCGAATCGCGGTTTCATGGGTAAAACGGCGCGGGGCGAAAGGTAAGGTTTGCATCTGTTCGGTGATTTTTTCGATCACCTGCGGATGACCATGACCGAGTTGATGCACATTATTGCCATGAAAATCGAGATAACTTTTCCCTGATACATCATACAAATAGCAGCCCGCTGCACTGGCCAATGGAGCGAGGCAAGGTGTGGACATGGCTTGATGCAGAAACACATTCGCGTCACGTTGTAATAAATTCTGAGTAGTTTCATCATTCACATGCGTTAGCCAGTCGCGACGTGCGGCGGTGGTATTGATATCACCTTCACTACGCCAGTGAGTTGGGCTATATGACGAGAGGGGATCGAATGTTTTCATCGGATTTTCCTAACCGTTTACGCTTGTTGCCAATATATTGCGTGCTGCATGGCGCTCAGTAGGCGCTCAATATCTTGCGGATACACCTCACCAATATTGCCAATCCGAAAACAGTCGGCGTGACTGACTTTGCCGGGATAAATCACAAAGCCTTGCTGTTTTAAGCGCTGATAAAACTCGGCAAACTGGTAATCCGAATGTTCAGGTGAATAGAAAGAGGTGATGATGGGGGAATGTAGCTTTTCTGGGAGTAACGGGGCAAAACCCAGTTCACGCATGCCTTTCACCAATTGGGTCTGATTGGTCTGATAACGCTGATAGCGCGCCGCGATGCCACCTTCGCTCTCCAACTCAAGTAACGCTTGGTAGAACGCACGAACCGTATGAGTGGGAGAGGTAAAACGCCACTTGCCGTGATTTTTCTCCATACATTGCCATTGGTCGAACAAATCTAAAGTGAGTGAGCGTGCGCGGCCTTGGCACTGTTCAAGCTCGCTGCGTTTGGCAATCACAAAACCAAATCCCGGCACCCCTTGAATGCATTTGTTGGCTGAGCTGATCATAAAATCGATACCCAGAGCACCAATATCCATCGGAATACCGCCAAAGCTCGACATCGCATCGAGAATCACACGCTTGCCATGCTGTTTAGCGATCTTAGCCACCTCAGCAATCGGGTTCAGCATGCCGGTGGTGGTTTCGCAGTGCACAATCGCCACATGCGTAATTGCCGGATCATGGGTCAGCACATCGGCAATCTCATCAAGATTAGGCTGCGCCGTTTCTCCGGGAGCAATAACACGACATGCGATATTCAGGTACTGCGCGATTTGCGCGATGCGTGCGCCATAAGCACCGTTATCAATCACGAGCAGCTTATCGGTGGGTAACATCACGCTTCCAATGGTGGCTTCTACCGAAGCGGTGCCACTGCCTTGCATCAACACCGAGGTGTAACCGGATTGTGTGGTGGCCAGTGTGACGAGTTTGCGGCGGATCACTTCAACAATTTCTAAGTTGTAATCATCATCCCAAGTACACCAGTCTTTAAGCATGGCTTCACGCACGGATTCTGAGGTGGAAAGCGGTCCCGGTGTCAGCAGTAGATAAGCATTCTTCATGTTATTCCTTTTTGGACTATACCAATAAATTTAACGCTATCTAACAACGAGAAACGCACGCGGTAAACCCTTCGAAGGCGAATTTCATAAAAGTTTCATAACCGCACATGCCGGAAAAATGGCATAAAAAGAACCTAAAAACGTCGTGAAACTGCCAATTTTTCTTCATCGAATCGTCACATAGACTGGGTAGGGTAAATAACAATTCTGGTACATACCAAATTCAATCAATTGGAGAGGATGATGAACAAGCGTATATTGAAAGGAACCTTAACAGCGATCGCAGCACTTATGTCTGCTCATGCGTTTGCGGGACAAGAAGTCACGGTGTATACCGCATTTGAAACCGATCTGCTGGCGAAATACAAAAGCGCTTTTGAAAAAGAGAACCCAGATATTGAGATTAAGTGGGTGCGCGATTCAACTGGGATCATGACGGCCAAACTGCTGGCTGAAAAAGACAACCCACGTGCAGAAGTGGTGTGGGGATTGGCTGGATCTTCAATGGCTCTCCTCAAAGATCAAGGAGTGCTAAAACCTTACACACCCAAAGGAGCGAACGAGTTACGAGCTAATTTGAACGATCCGCAGGCTCAGCAAGCTTGGTATGGCAACGATGCTTTTTTTAACGCGGTATGCTTTAACGAAGCGGTGGCAAAACAGCTGAATTTACCTAAGCCACAGAGTTGGGAAGATTTGACTAACCCTGTCTACAAAGGCCACATTGCGATGCCTAACCCTGCATCTTCCGGCACGGGGTACATGCAAGTTTCCGCATGGCTGCAAAACATGGGCGAAGATAAAGCGTGGGATTACATGCAACGCCTTGATCAAAATATTGCCCATTACACACATTCTGGCTCAAAACCTTGTGTTCAAGCGGGGATGGGAGAGGTTGCGATCGGCATATCAATGGCAACGCGTGGCGCAAAACTCAAAACCCAAGGCGCACCGTTGGATGTGATTGTACCAAACGGTATTGGCTGGGAATCCGAAGCGGTAGGGCTCGTCAAAGAAAGTGATGCGGCAAAGCGTGTGGTCGATTGGTCTGTCTCGAAAGCGGCAAATGAGCTGTATATTGAGAGCTATCCTATCGTTGGCCATCAGGACGTCAGCAAGCAAGTGCCGAATTATCCGAATGTTGAAAAAGTGATGGCGAAGATGGACTTCACGCAAATGGGCGTCGATCGTGCCCGCGTGCTGCAAACCTGGTCTGAAAAGTTTGATGCTAAATCGGAACCCAAATCTTAACTTGTTCATCAAAGGAGGCGAAAGCCTCCTTGATGCTAAATCGGAACCCAAATCTTAACTTGTTCATCAAAGGAGGCGAAAGCCTCCTTGATGCTAAATCGGAACCCAAATCTTAACTTGTTCATCAAAGGAGGCGAAAGCCTCCTTTTTACCTAACTGTCATCAGATGGTCACGCATCAGCGATAAAACTGTCACTGCATTGCAATAAAGCCTTGTTAATTTTGGACTATACCAAATTAAAGGTGACTTTTATGACCATGCATCATCCTAATTTACAGCAGCACGATCGACCACAAGCGATCAGCAGAAGCTACCTCGATATTCGTCATGTGGTAAAACAGTTTGGCTCATTTACCGCGTTGAAAGAGATCAGTTTATCGATTGAAAAAGGCGAGTTTGTCTGCTTTCTTGGCCCTTCTGGCTGTGGCAAAACCACCTTGTTGCGCGCCATCGCAGGGTTAGATCTTCCCACCTCTGGCACCATCCACCAAAACCAGCAAGCGATTACTTTTTTACCACCCGAGCAGCGTGATTTCGGCATCGTGTTCCAATCTTATGCTCTATTTCCCAATTTAACGGTGGAAGAAAACATCGCCATCGGTTTGCGTAATCAAGGCATGTCAGTCCGTGATGCGTTAGAGAAAGTGGAGCAGTGGTTGGAGATGATCGGGCTCGCCACATCGGCACAAAAATACCCAAGCCAGCTCTCTGGCGGTCAGCAGCAGCGGGTCGCGTTAGCGCGTGCTTTGGCATTATCGCCGGGGTTATTACTGCTTGATGAACCGCTTTCCGCTCTCGATGCCAAGGTAAGAACGCATTTGCGCGAAGAAATTTGCCAACTGCAACGTAAATTGGGCATTACCACCATCATGGTCACGCATGATCAAGAAGAAGCGTTAACCATGGCGGATCGCATTGTGGTGATGAACCACGGGGTGATTGAGCAAGTTGGTACGCCGCAAGAGATCTACCAAAAGCCCGCCAGCCGTTTTGTGGCTGAGTTTGTTGGCACGATGAATTTTATTCCCGTTTCCATGGCGAGTTCCCAGCAACTGCGTATTGCTGAATCCCTTATTGCTTTGCCCAAAATCGAAAATTATACGCCTTGCCAAGGTGAACAATTTGATTTGGCTGTGCGCCCTGAAAATCTAGAGCTGGTTACGCGCTACAACGAGGCCATTCCAGTCGTCATTCGCCATTTGGAGTTTCTTGGCGCGTTTTATCGAGTCGAATGTGTGTTTCAAGGTGAGCGTTTGGCTCCGCCCGTGTATGTCGATTTACCGATCACACAGGTACAAACCATGAATTTAAAAGCGGGAGATGTTCGATATTTGGCATTGAGAGCAGGGCAGTTGCGTGCGTACCGTCGTAAGGTCATGTCGACAACGCCAGCAGCTACAGCCAGCTGTGCTTATGCGGCTTAAGGAGAAGAGTATGTTGAATGTTGCTCGTACTTTTTCAGTGCGGATATTGCCGCATTGGAGCCGCGATAGCCTAATTTTATCGACCACCTTATTGATCCTGCTATCACTGATGCTGTTGTTTATTGTCGCGCCGTTGGCCGCTATGTTGTTGAAAAGCGTGCAAAATGGGCAGGGTGAATTTGTCGGGCTCGCTTACTTCGCCCAATATTTTTCCTCGGCAGCGCTCTGGCAATCTTTGCGCAACACCTTAGTGCTTGGTATCAGTGTGACGGCGATTGTCGGTATCCTCGCGTTTGGTTACGCCTATGCGTTAACGCGCTCCTGCATGCCGGGAAAACATCTGTTTCGAGTGTTAGGCAGTGCGCCGATTCTCGCGCCTTCATTACTGCCCGCGATCAGTCTGATTTTTCTATTTGGTAATCAAGGCATGCTCAAGAGTTGGCTCGGCGGTGAATCCATTTATGGTGGCTTAGGTATTACGCTCGGGTTGATTTTCTGGACATTTCCGCATGCTTTGATGATTCTGACCACCTCGCTGAGCACCTCAGATGCTCGTCTGTATGAAGCGGCGAGGGCGCTGAAAACATCCCCCATCAAAACGTTTTTTATTGTCACGCTACCGGCAGCCAAGTATGGGTTGATCAGCGCCTTGATCGTTGTGTTTACCTTGGTGGTGTGTGATTTCGGCGTACCGAAAGTGATTGGTGGCAGCTATAACGTGCTTGCAACGGACATTTTCAAGCAAGTAGTGGGGCAGCAAAATTTCGCGATGGGCGCGGTGACCAGTATTGTGCTGTTGCTACCCGCCGTGTTTGCGTTTATTGCCGATCGCTGGGTGCAGAAAAAACAGCAAAGCCTATTTGATACCCGTTCTGTGGCTTACCAACCAGCGCCACATCGGCTGCGTGATGGTTTATGTCTGCTCTATTGTGTGCTGATTTGTGTGGCGATTGTGGCGGTATTAGCCACGGCGGTGTACGGCTCACTGGTGACGTTTTGGCCGTGGAATACAGCGCTGACACTCAAACATTACCAATTTGCCGAAACCAGTGCCTATGGTTGGAGCCCGTATTTTAACTCACTCACCCTAGCCAGCTTAACCGCACTGTGTGGGACGGTGATCATTTTTCTCGGCGCTTACAGTATTGAAAAAGGGCGAGTGTTCGCGCTGCTGCGTCAGGCGATGCAGATGCTGAGTATGGTACCGATGGCGGTTCCCGGCTTAGTGCTGGGTTTAGGTTACATCTTCTTTTTCAATCACGCGTCTAATCCGCTCAATGGCTTGTACGGTGGCATGCTGCTTTTGGTGATCAATACCGTGGTGCATTACTACACGGTGGGGCATATGACGGCGGTTACCGCGCTTAAACAGTTGCCACCTGAATTGGAGGCGACGGCGGCCTCCATCAAGCTGCCGCAATACCGCTTACTTTGGAAAGTGACGTTACCTGTCTCCTTGCCTGCGGTATTGGACATTGCTAGCTATTTGTTTATTAATGCATTAACCACCACTTCTGCGGTAGTATTCCTCTACTCAACCGACACCGTACCCGCATCGGTTGCGGTATTGAATATGGATGATGCCGGGCAGACGGGCGCCGCCGCTGCCATGGCGGTGATGATTATGCTCTCGGCCGCGTTAGCCAAATTGCTGCATGTGGGATTAGAGTTTGGATTGTTTGGCCGCCTGCAAGCTTGGCGCAAGCGTTAGTGGAAAGAGGCAATAGGATCGCAAGTGCAATACGTAAAAATTAAAGATGCCATCGTAGAGCAGATTGATGCCGGCATGCTGATGCCGCGCCAAAAGCTCCCCGCTGAGCGCAAGTTAGCCGAATCATTTGATACCACGCGAGTCACCTTGCGTGAGGCGCTTTCCCTGCTCGAAGCTGAAGGAAAGATTTACCGTGAAGATCGCCGCGGTTGGTTTATTTCGCCCGCGCCTTTACGCTATGACCCCACTCAAACGCTCAACTTTACTAATATGGCGTTGGCGCAAAATCGCCAGCCGAAAACGGAGTTGGTGTCTGCCAAAGCGGTGATCGCCAACAAGCAGGCGACTCGTCTTTTAAAACTCAAACCGTTTTCGGATGTGTATCGCGTAGACCGTGTGCGTTATTTGGATAACCGACCTGTGGTGTATGTCACCAACTACATTCGCCCAGAGCTGTTTCCAAACCTGCTCGATTTTGATCTGTCGCAGTCACTCACCGATCTCTATCGTGAACACTATGCGACACAATACCAGACGATTCACTACCGTATATCCACCAGCTCGTTACTGGGTGAAATGGCTCAAGCCCTGCGCGCAACGTCAGGTACACCGGCAATGGTGGTGGAGCGGGTCAACTATAACCAGAAAGGCGAGTTGATTGATTGTGATATTGAATACTGGCGTCACGATGCCATTACCATTGAATCCATCGCAGAATTAAAGCGTTAATCCATTTCGCGAAAGCGCAGATTGCTTGCCCTGTCGATGACTGGGCTTTTTGACAAGGTTGTCGTATGTCTTTTATGCCTATCATCTTAGTACTGTTTTCTGCACTGTTGCATGCGGGTTGGAATATCATCGGCAAGCGCTACCAAAGCTCGGGTCCTTCTTTCTTCCTTGGTGCCACTTCAGCGACCTCACTGCTCCTCACGCCTTATATTGTGTGGTATTTCACTAAGATTGGTTGGTCAACGCTGCCGACTCAATTTTGGTTACTCTTGGTGGTAAGTGGGCTGAGCCAAATGGTGTACATGCTGGGGCTGGCCTTTGCTTACAGCAAAGTGGATATCGGCATTGCTTATCCTTTAGCACGCGGATTGCCCGTATTGTTGGTTGGGGCAGGCACTGTGATGCTGGGCTATGACTTACAGCTTAACCAGTGGCTGGGATTTGCGTTGATCACACTCGGCTGCTTGATGATCCCGCTGCAAAAATTTCGTCAGTTCCGTTTCGCCGATTATGCCAACCTCGGCATTGTGTGGGCTCTGGTCGCAGCGCTAGGCACGGCGGGATATTCGATTATCGATAAAGAAGCGCTGGCGATCATAGAACAGACCGTAGGCTCACAAATGCCTGCCAGTTACTCTGCCGTGCTTTATTTGGGGATTCAATTTTGGGCAATGTGCATACCACTGGCGATCTGGTATTTGCTCACTGGTCAACGCGCTCCATTTGTTGAAGCATGGCGCATTCGTTATACCGCGACCCTCGCGGGATTGATGATGGGGGGAACTTATAGCTTGGTTCTCTATGCCATGACGTTGACCGAAAACGTCAGTTTTATTGTCGCACTGCGTCAAACCAGCATCGTGTTTGGACTGTTTATGGGGATCGCATTTCTTGGAGAGCGTTGGTACGTAACTCGTTTACTCGGCGTTAGCGCGATTGTGGCAGGGTTGGTTGTTGCCTTCGCCAGATAAGAATAACTGGATAAAAGAAATGGCCCGCAGGCCATTTCATCAATCATCAGCAGTCGCATTGCCATCTCTGGTTTGTGCGATGGTCTGATTCACCACTTGTTAAGCTTGCTTATCTTGGATACTTGGTGAATTCACATCTGCGGCGGCAAGCATTTTACGGATCAGGACAGATGCAAGCAGAGCCACACCCACCATGACGACTGCGAGTACCGTTAGCAGTTTGAAGTAGTCGCCGTAAATGATCTGTACGATCTGCTGCGTCACCACTTGGCCTTTTTCTAACGCGATGGAAGTCGAGAACACCGCGCCAATAATGCCACTGAGCGCCATCGCAATATAAAACAAGCTCACTGAGAAGTTCTCAATCTGCTTGGGGGCAACGGACAGAATAAACGCCACCACTAAGCTTCCCACCACGACTTCGGCAAACGCTTGGAAGAAATGGATCACCAAGAACACTTCTGGGCGGATAATTGCCTCTTCACCAACGGTGGAAACGGCAAACGTCAGAATGCCAAATGAAATAGCGGTTAGCACAAAGGCAAACGCGATTTTGGTTGCGGTTGAGAAGGTAATGCCACGCTTTTCTAGTGTAGGAAACAGATAGGAAATGACGGGACCTGCCACGATACACCAGAGTGGATTCATGGCCATCGAGGCTTCCGGCGCAATCGGGATGATGCCAAACAGCTCGCCGCGCATGGTATTAATCGTGACCATGGTCATTGAGGTCATCATTTGCCCGTAATACACAAAGAAGCAGGTGGTCAGCACCGTCACAATCAAGATGGTGCCCATTTTGAGAGCTTCCGCGCGGCGAGCTTTCAACATCAAATTGATGAAATAGACAATCGCCGCAAGCCCAATCGCATACACGATGTTTTGGCCAATCACCATGTTGGAAAACATGAAGAAAACCAACCCAACCATCGCTAATGAAAGTAGGGTGAACGCTATCCAATTGCCCATGCTGACGGATTGCTGATCTTTCTCGCTGGCCACTTCAATCAGTGGACGACGCATCACCACTAGGGTGATGGTGGCTAAGGTTGCCATTAATGCAGAAAGCGCGAAGCTGCCGTGAAAACCCAGCAGCAACACTAGCATTGGAAACAGGTATTGTCCCAAAAGTGCGCCGACGTTGTTGACCGAATAGTTTACGGGATAGCCATTATTGAAATCTTCTTCACTGGCAAAAGTACGTTTGTACAAGCTTGGATAAGAAGGTGACATTAAGCCGCGAGCGTAGCTGGCCAAAGCGATGCCAACCAGACTTAAAGGAACATGGGTGGATGACGCACCCAAAACCAATAAAGCGTAACCGATCGCAAACGTTACGTAGGAAATGGCCAATGAACGATACGCACCGAGAAATTTATCGGCAATAAAGCCTCCGGCGATGGCAAACAGGGGCCCAATCGACGAGAATGCACCCACGACCATCATGGTATCGGCTTCGCTGTAGTTGAGATCTTCCAAGAAGAAGCGAGTTAAGATCACCATAACGCCGTAGAACGAGAGGCCAAACATCATTTGGCAGAACATCATTGATTTATTGAGTCTATTCCACATATCGGTCTGTTTCTTTGCATTAAGCTGGTGTATATCTCTAAACTAAGTGTTTACATCAGCATCTAATAAAATAAGGGCGCGATTATGGCAGAAAAAATCCGTGATGCACTCATTTTCTCTATCGCAACGATTGGGTGGTGTTGGTCGGTGATGAGGGGAGAATGAATTTATTTTCCTATACCGGTTTCTAATACTGAACGTCAGAGAGGCAAGATTGAATGTCAGCAGTGTGTCCGATTTATGTGGTGCTTGGTAAACGTCTTAATGCTAACCAACTGACATTAGAAGGCAAAAGCCGCGTCGATGGATTGATCTCTGCGTTACAGTGTCACGAAAATACGGCGGCACGAGTGGTCTTTTGCGGGGGCATTACTCTCGGTCAGACGGTGTCTGAAGCAAAGCGAATGCATGAGTATTTTGAGCAACGTCGCCAACAATTAGGGCTGTCATTCCCACAAATCGATGTACTGCTTGAGCAAGAATCCACCAGCACAGTGGAAAATATTGAGCATGTGGCGCAGGTATTATTGGAAAGTGGTGTTGTGCAGCGCGGTGAAACACTTGCCTTGACCTTGGTATCCAATGACTATCACCTCAAACGAATTTTTGAAATCCAGCAACTGATGGATGAACAAGGCTTGTTACGTAAGTTGATTGAGCGCTGTGCGCAGTCTGGCGTCCGGTTAGAGATAGCGCGCGATCTTAAGGCTCATCTTTGCGTGCCGTATCCTCACCAAAACCCGCAAGGCTTACGTTTTTTGTGGGTCGATGAACTGACGACTTATCGTGTTTTTCTTGAAGGCGTCGTGGCAAACGCTTTCCAAAGGTCGCTCACGCAAGTTCAGCAGCAGCCTTATTGGATTGCGCAAAAAGCGATCGCCGAACTTCGCCACACCATGAGTGAAGAGCCCAGATTACTGTCATTGCTCGATGTGATTGAAACCGTCGTGGAGTCCACGGTTTACCAGATTCAGCATGGTCAAGTTAGTCATGAGCACGTTAACCATGAGCAAGTTAACCATAGCCTAGCGGTAAATCATTCCACCATGGACAGTCAGATAGATCAGCAGTCGTTTTGTGAAGCGTTGGCTATCTTGGATACTGAACTGACGTTATTGAACCGTTTGTGCGATCCCGAGCTCGAACGTTCAGGACGTTGGTGGAAGCGCTAACCGAAAGTGCGCTAACCGAAAGCGCGCCAATGAAAACCAAAAAGGCAGCTTAGCTGCCTCATCTATCCCAACCGGCGGTGACTATTGTTGGTCATGGTTTTGGCGAAAATATTCCCACTGTTCGATTTTCTCACCATCTTTGGTCACGCAGTAAGTGACGCGTTGCTCATTCTCTGTCACCATCTCCAACTGACCCCCTTGCTCCACACAGTAAACGGAAGCTGGGTTTGCCATAGAAGTGTATTCCTTAACGGTGTACTCATTCTCTTGGCGCGCACAGCCAGTGAGCAGAACGGCACCAACAACAGTGAGTAATAGGGCGGTTTTATTCATGCTTTCTCCATTTTTTGTTACGGGTTGCATATCAGTATTCTACAAAATTAATTTTTTGCTATATGTCAGATTTGTCAAAAGATTGATGCTGTCTACAATTAATAAAAGCTCAAATAAACAACATTTTTGTTTCATTTTAGGTTTGGTATCCCATGATTGGCCGTTAAGACGTCAATGTATATGGTGCAACAGGGTGTTTCTAATGGGCAGGGATCTCAAAGCTTTGAAGAGGGAAGAACATGTCATCACTCAAGTATCGATTAGTGACACGCAGTGATTTTGATGGTTTGGTGTGTGCAGTTTTGCTCAAAAGTATCGAGCTGATTGATGACATCCAGTTTGTCCATCCGAAAGATATGCAAGATGGTAAAGTCCCGATCACGGAGCGAGACATCATCACTAACTTACCTTATGTCGCCAACGCGCATTTGGTATTTGATCATCACCACTCAGAAACCCTCAGAAATAAAGGCGAGAGACCGAATCACATTATTAACCCGAATGCGCCTTCGGCCGCGCGTGTGGTGTGGGAGCACTACGGCGGAACCAAAACCTTTCCGTTTGAATGGGTTGAAATGATGGAGGCGGTAGATAAAGGGGATTCGGCGCAATTTACCCGCGATGAGGTCTTAGATTCTACGGGCTGGAATTTGCTCAACTTTTTGATGGATGCTCGGACGGGTCTTGGACGTTTCCACAATTTCCGGATCTCTAATTACAACTTAATGATGGCATTGATTGATCACTGCACTCACGCATCGATTGACGAAATCCTGCAACTACCAGATGTGAAAGAACGGGTAGAACTGTACCGTAAACATGAAACCTTGTTTAAAGAGCAGATCCAGCGCTGTGGTAAGGTTTACCAAAATCTGGTGTTGCTTGATCTTACAGAAGAAGAAACCATCTATGCAGGGAACCGTTTTATCATTTATGCCCTTTATCCGCAGTGCAATATTTCTATTCATAAAATGTGGGGATTCCAGAAACAGAACATCGTGTTCGCCACCGGAAAATCGATTTTCGATCGCAGCTCGAGAACCAATATCGGTGAATTGATGCTCAAATATGGTGGGGGTGGACACGCTGCCGCAGGTACCTGCCAGATCGCGATTGAAGATGCGGATCGCGTCGAAAAAGCCTTGATCACCCAGATCAATGCGGATGGTTAAATTTGATTCAGCGCAAATAGACCCTGATTTATCAGGGTCTTCGACTTTTTGATGTGTTAGCATCGCTCAAAACCGTTGGAAAAGGAGAGCCGATGAAACCTCTATATGTCGCTATACACCCTGATATTAAACCGTTGAACCAGCAGCGAATTATGCAACGTAAAGCCGCTCGCGCGATTGCTATGCGCGGTGAACGCATTTTGCTCCTCTACACTGAGCGTTACCACGATTATTCTTTGCCCGGTGGTGGATTAGAAAGCAATGAAGATGTGCTGATGGGCATGATCCGCGAGCTGCAAGAAGAGACCGGGGCGCAAAATGTCCGCAACATCCAACCCTTTGGCTTATACCAAGAATTTCGCCCTTGGCATAAACAGCAAGAAGCGGATGTGATCCACATGGTGTCTTATTGTTATTGCTGTGAGGTGGATGAAAAACTGGGTCAGACCCAGCTTGAAAACTACGAGCAACGTAATGGCATGAAACCTATGTGGGTGAACATCCACGAAGCGATTGCTCATAACGAGCAAACCCTGCTCAATGATTCACGCAAAGGCATGAGCATTGAGCGTGAAACCTACCTTTTACGGTTAATTGCTAAAACCCTTCATTGATCACATTTTCAGGGGAAGAATTTCCCCTGAACTCACTTGCCGCCGACCTGCCACTTCAAGTAGTTTGTGACTATACTATCCAAGTAACTGAATTATTAATAATTTCAAATGTCTTATACCCAAACGATTTGACGTTGAATGCCGCTAACTTGGCTGCAGCTTCAAATGGGAAGGTATTGATTATCTGTTTACGTCGTGTTGAGGGAGAAAGCCATGCGCAGTTGGAAGCCGATTGCTTTAGGAGTGACGCTCGCGTTATCGAGCCAATTCAGTTGGGCGGCCGTGATAGAAACCACTCGGCTGGTTGGGTTTGGGGAAGCTAAATACCCAGAAAACTTTACGCACTTTGATTATGTCAACCCACAAGCCCCCAAATACGGCAAAGTGACCTTCGGTGAGTTGGGCACATACGACAACTTTAACCGTTTTGCTTCACGTGGCGTGGCGGCGGCCAATACCGCAGAGCTGTATGATCCTCTCATGTTTTCTCCTGCGGATGAAATTGACTCTTACTATCCCTTGATTGCCAGTAAAATTCGCTATTCCGATGATTTCACTTGGCTGGAAATTGATCTCAATCCGAATGCGCGTTTCCATGATGGCAAACCGATCACCGCGCAGGATGTGGAGTTCTCTTTTGAGAAGTTTATGGCCGAAGGTGTCCCGCAATATCGAGTGTATTATCAGGATGTAAAATCCGTGAAAGCCATTGCTGAGCGGACAGTACGCATTGAAATGAAGCAGCCAAACCGTGAACAGTTATTTAGCTTGGCGCAATCGACCCGAGTCTTACCCAAACATTACTGGCAATACAAGAATTTGGCCGAGCCGCTCAATGAGCCTCCCGTTGGGAGTGGGGCTTATCAAATTGTCGATTTCAAACCCGGTCAAAGTGTGACCTATAAACTGAATCCGGACTATTGGGCAAAAGATTTGCCTGTCAACGTTGGGCGCAACAACTTCGCCCAGATCCAGTACGACTACTATCGCGATGACACCGTGATGCTGGAGGCGTTTAAAGCGGGTGAGTTTGATTTACGTGAAGAGAACCAAGCCAAGTTCTGGGCGACCTCTTACACTGGTCGTAATTTTGACCAAGGTTTGATTAAGAAAGAGGAAATTGCTCACCAAGCGCCAGCCTCTACTCAGGGATTTATTTTCAATACACAGCGTCCTGTATTCCAAGATGTTCGAGTCCGTGAGGCACTCAACTACGCCTTGGACTTTGAATGGATGAACAAAAACCTGTTCTACGATCAATACCAGCGAACCCGCAGCTATTTCCAAAACACCGAATACGAGGCTCAAGGTCTGCCGAATGCCGCAGAACTTGCTGTGCTCACCCCTTACAAAGAACAACTACCCGCTCGGGTATTTACGGAAACTTATCAGCCTTCCGTGACCGATGGCAGCGGACGAATTCGCACCCAAATGCGCGAAGCATTTGCCTTGCTGAAAGAAGCGGGATGGGAGCTGAAAAATAAGGTGATGACCAACGTCAAGACTGGTGAGCCACTCAGTTTTGAACTGCTGATTTACAGTCCAACAACGGAGCGAATTGCGATTCCTCTGCAAAAAAATCTGCAACTCATGGGGATTGAGATGAAGATCCGCACGGTCGACACCACGCAATACACCAAACGTCTGCGTGATCGTGATTTTGACATGATATCGCACGGCTTTAGCGCGAATCCTTACCCGAGCCCGAATCTACTGATTGTCTGGAATTCCAATTATATGGACTCCAGCTACAACTCAGCGGGGGCCAATCATCCGGTGATTGATGCTCTGACCGAACAAATAGCCAAAAGCCAGCAAGATACCGAAAAACTTCGCGCATTGGGTTCAGCACTCGATCGCGTGTTGCAATGGAATTTCTACATCATTCCGCAATGGCATTTGAGTATGTACCGTGTGGCGATGTGGGATAAATTCAGCCGCCCAAGTGTGCTACCGAAATATTCTCTTGGTTTAGACACCTGGTGGATAGATCAAGAGAAAGCCGCGCGGCTACCTGAAAAACGGCGTTAGGAGGCGCAATGCTCAGTTATATTCTGCGCCGTTTGTTACTGGTGGTGCCCACATTGTGGGCCATCATCACCATTAACTTTTTTATTATTCAGATTGCTCCTGGGGGCCCAGTAGAGCAGGCCATTGCTCAGTTGGAAGGTAACACCTCAGGCGTCATGGAACGTTTTACGGGAGGCGGGCAAGAAGTCGCGGCGCCGACGGATGCGCCGGTTTCTGGTTATAAAGGTTCACGTGGACTTGATCCGCAAGTGGTCGAAGAGATCACCCGTCGTTTTGGTTTTGATAAGCCCATCCATGAACGCTATTTCCAGATGCTTAAGGATTACGCCACGTTTAATTTTGGTGAAAGCTTATTTCGTGGCGGCGATGTGATTGACTTGATTGTGGAGCGATTACCGGTTTCCATTTCCCTCGGATTGTGGAGCACGCTGCTCATATATCTGATTTCGATTCCTTTGGGGATCAGCAAAGCGATTCATCACGGCTCGCGTTTTGATGTTTGGTCGAGTGCGGTGGTGATCATTGGCTACGCTATCCCCGGATTTCTGTTTGCGATCATCTTGATTATCCTCTTTGCCAGCGGCAACTATTTCAGTTGGTTTCCGCTGCGCGGTTTAGTTTCCGATAACTTCGCCAGCTTGCCTTGGTATCAACAAGTGCTCGATTACTTTTGGCACCTCACGTTACCCACATTAGCCATGGTCATTGGCGGTTTTGCTACGTTAAGCATGCTCACCAAAAACTCGTTTTTAGATGAGATTAACAAGCAATATGTGGTCACCGCGCGCGCGAAGGGGTTGGATGAACGGCGCATTCTCTACAAACATGTGTTTCGTAATGCCATGTTGATCATCATTGCCGGATTTCCGAGCGCATTTATCAGCATCTTCTTCACGGGTTCGATGTTGATTGAAGTGATGTTCTCGCTGGAAGGTATTGGTCTACTTGGCTTTGAAGCCACTATCCAACGTGATTATCCTTTGGTATTTAGTTCGTTGTATATCATGACATTGCTCGGGTTGTTGCTCAGCATCATTTCAGATTTGACTTACATGTGGGTTGACCCACGCATTGATTTTGAGGCTCGTTGATGGGGATGACAAAAGCAAGCAAGCGTGTGCCGAATCCGTTGACTGAGGCGCGTTGGGCGCGATTTAAAGCCAATCGGCGTGGTTTTTGGTCATTGTGGATTTTCTTATTGCTGTTTGTAGTGAGCTTGTTTGCTGAGCTTATCGCTAACGACAAGCCACTCCTCATTCAGTATGACGGAGCGTGGTACATGCCGATTGTACAGCGTTATAGCGAAACCCAATTTGGTGGAGAATTTGATACTGAAGCGGATTACACCGATCCCTATGTGGTTAGCTTGATTGAAGAGAAAGGGCAAATCATCTGGCCGCTGATCCGTTTTCATTATGACACCATCAATTTTGATATCACCGGCAGTGTGCCTTCTGCGCCGGATTCAGTGAACTGGTTAGGTACAGATGATAAAGGGCGCGACGTATTAGCTCGGATCATTTACGGTTTTCGAATCTCGGTGTTGTTTGGTTTTATTCTCACGGTGATTTCGTCACTGATTGGCGTTTTAATCGGTGCTACGCAAGGCTATTACGGCGGCTGGCTCGATCTGTTTGGGCAGCGCTTTATTGAAGTGTGGTCTGGCATGCCAACCTTGTTCCTTTTGATCATCTTATCGAGCTTTGTTGAGCCGAATTTCTGGTGGTTGCTCGGCATCATGGTGCTGTTTAGTTGGATGAGCTTGGTGGGCGTCGTGCGTGCCGAGTTTTTACGTTGCCGGAATTTTGATTATGTACGTGCTGCACAAGCGATGGGAGTCAGTGATATGCGCATTATTCTGCGCCATATGTTGCCAAACGCTATGGTCGCCTCGTTAACCATGATGCCGTTTATTCTTTCTGGCTCAGTCACTACTCTCACCTCATTGGATTTTCTTGGCTTTGGCTTGCCGGCCGGTTCACCGTCATTGGGCGAACTGCTCGCACAGGGCAAAGCCAACTTACAAGCGCCTTGGCTTGGTATTTCAGCGTTTGTGGTGCTGTCGGTCATGCTGACTTTACTGGTCTTTATCGGTGAAGCGGTACGTGATGCCTTTGACCCTCATTTACAACGGAGCCGCGCATGAACGATTGGGTATTGAAGATAGATAACCTGTCGGTGGGCTTTGGTATCGCAGGGCAGGCACGCCCTGTGACGGAAGGGGTAAGCTTAACCATTGCGCGTGGTGAAACGTTGGCTTTGGTGGGAGAAAGTGGCTCGGGAAAATCCGTGACAGCCAACGCGATTTTGCGTTTGTTGCCCAAAGGATCGGCGCACTATTTAAGTGGCAGCATTCATTTTGGCGATGTAGATACCCTGCGCTGCTCAGAGCGCGCGCTGCGCGGCATCCGCGGGGGACGCATAGGGATGATTTTTCAAGAGCCGATGGTCTCGCTTAATCCTCTGCACAAAATTGGAAAACAGTTGGTGGAAACCTTAGCGATCCATCGAGGATTACGTGCAACGGCAGCAGAGCAAAAAGCGATTGAATGGCTTGGCAAGGTGGGGATTCGTCATCCTGAAATTAAGATCAATGCCTATCCGCATGAACTCTCAGGCGGTGAGCGGCAACGTGTGATGATTGCCATGGCGCTAATCAATGAACCCGAGCTACTGATTGCCGATGAACCTACCACAGCATTAGATGTTTCGGTACAAGCACAGATTTTGGATTTACTTAAATCTCTGCAACAAGAATTGGGCATGGCGATGTTGTTCATTACCCATGATTTGAGCATAGTGCGCCGAATTGCTGACCGAGTGGCAGTGATGCAAAGTGGCCAATTGGTCGAAACTAACGCGTGCCACACTTTGTTTGCTGCGCCTGCACATCCCTATACCCAGCAGTTGATCAATGCCGATCCGCGTGGTGTGCCCGTCCCTACAGCGATGGATGCTCCGACGCTGCTGCAAGCGGAAAAGTTACGGGTGTGGTTTCCAATCAAAGGCGGTTATTTTCGCCGCACTCAAGCCTATATAAAAGCGGTTACAGATATGAGTTTCACCTTGGCCAAAGGGCAATCGTTGGGTTTGGTGGGGGAAAGTGGTTCAGGGAAATCGACCACGGGCATGGCGATTCTCAAGCTTCTCGCCTCACAAGGGGCTATCCGTTTTGCAGGGCAAGATCTGCAAGCTCTCAAACGCCGTGAAATGCTGCCGTATCGCAGTAAAATGCAGGTGGTGTTTCAAGACCCATATTCTGCGCTTAATCCTCGAATGTCGGTGGCGCAAGTGATAGGCGAGGGTTTACGCGTGCATAGCCAGCTTAATGATGACGAGATTGATCACGCGATTTGCGCGGTGATGCAGGAAGTCGGCCTAGATGTAGACACTCGGCATCGCTATCCCAATGAATTTTCTGGTGGTCAACGGCAGCGTATCGCGATTGCGCGTGCGTTGGTGCTCAAGCCTGAGTTCATATTGCTTGATGAGCCAACCTCATCGCTAGACCGAACTGTACAAGCGCAAGTACTGGATTTGCTGAAAGATTTGCAGCAGAAATACCAATTAACCTATCTGTTTATTAGCCATGATCTCGCGGTGATCCGCGCTTTATGTCACCACACCATAGTGATGAAAGCGGGGGAGATTGTCGAACATGGCGAAACTCAAAGCCTATTTGAGAATCCAAGTCACCCGTATACGCAGCAGCTAGTGCGTCTTTCTCTGTTGTAATCGGGCGAGTAATTGTCTTCCTATACTTCTTCTTACTTGGAGTTGCAGCCAACACTGCTGCCGCTTCAAGTAAGAAGGATTCACTATGAGACCACAAGTTCGCTATAGCCAGTATTGGGGTCAAACTCTCGTGTAAAGTGGTGCTGCGGATAGTGATGGATCATCAATTCTGCCGTGGTATTGATAAGGTTCCCCTCGAGCAAATGCCCACCCCAAACACGCCCCTGTGCATCAGCAACCGCGATATGCAAATGGCAATGTTGGTACGTCAAAGTGCCGGAGAGTGACAGAATCTCAAACGGGGCACTCACTTGTAGGGTAGAAACACTATCGGCAAGGCGAATATGCAACGTCGATAAGCATCCCACGCATGACGCAATAGAGCCTGCATGGATTCGATGTTGTTGAACGAGCTGTACAATCTGCTGCTTTAAATCCATTCCTCGAGTTAAGCGCAGGGCAATCAAATGGATCATGCTTTAGCCCCTGTAAAATCGCCCTCTATCAAACGGATCAAGGCTTCTAATCCCTGCTCAAGATTGGCATGGCGCTGCGCTTTGCCAAGCACGCGCATACCTTGCATCTGGGTCAAAACTAATGGCGCCAAAGAGTCCGCACAAAGATGAGCCGCAATTTGACCTTGTTGTATCGCATTGTTGAGCGCACGGGCGATCAGGTGCAGCAGATGATCAAATAACGCGTGACCTTTGTTTAAGACTTCATCGTCCGTGTCTGCATGCTCAACCAAAGCATTTTGCATAAAACAACCACGGTTTCCCTCGCGTTGGAGCGCGGCAAAATGTTGCAAAAACGCTTTCAATTCTGGCCACGCCGCACTTTCGAGCTCGAGATCTTTAAGGGCAGGGGAACTGACCAAATTCAGATAACGATCCAGCGCTTCATAATAGAGCTTTTGCTTATCACCAAACGCGTTGTAAAGGCTAAAGCGATTGATTTGTAAGTGATCGACCAAATCGGATATCGCGGTATTGGCATACCCTTTTTGCCAAAACAGCGTCATTGCTTGGTGTAATTTCTCTTCGCGATCAAAGTTGCATTTTCTTGCCATTGTAAACTCGGTTGCTTAAATCTATTCTTGACTGAACGTTCAGAAACTGCGTAGAGTATATCCAGAACGATCGTTCAGAAAAAGGAATTAAGGATAGCAACATGAAATTATATGAAACCGCGATGACGCCAAGCTGTCGCAGAGTCTCGATTTTTCTTAAAGAATTAGGCATTGATGTTGAGCGTGTTCAGGTGGACGTTCGTGGTGGTGAAAACTTATCGGATACCTTTAAAAGCAAAAGTCTGAACGGCAAAGTGCCTCTGCTTGAACTGGATGAGGGTACAACACTGTGTGAAAGTGTGGCGATTTGTCGTTATTTCGACCTTACCTATCCCAATACGCACAAGTTGTTCGGGGATTCAGCATTAGAACAAGCTCAAGTTGAAATGTGGCATCGAGTGGTTGAGTTTCAAGGCTTGTATGCAGGATTTCAGGCGTTTCGAAATCTAAGCGGTATCTATAAAGATCGTGAACACTGCGTTTACGCGTGGGGTGAAGAGAGCAAAGCACGCGTGGCAGCCTTTTTGCCACAACTTGAGCAGCGATTGGCACAGTCGCGATTTATTGCCACAGATCGTTTCACCATTGTTGATATTACCGCCTACATTTTTATTGGTTTCGCCCAAAAAGCGCTCGAACTTTCTGTGTTTGAACACTATCCGCACATCACTCGTTGGTTTGAGCAACTCTCGCAACGACCAGCCTTTCAATAAAGGATTTTTCTATGATTGATTTTTATACTGCAGCAACACCGAATGGTCACAAAATTGCCATCGCATTGGAAGAGATGGGCTTGGAATACACCACCCACGCGCTCAACCTTTCGAACAACGACCAAAAACAGCCCGCATTTACCGCGATTAACCCAAATGGGCGTATTCCGGCGATTGTTGACCGTGATAATGAAGATTTTGCGGTGTTTGAGTCGGGTGCGATTTTGCTCTATCTCGCAGAGAAAACTGGAAAGTTCTTACCCCAAGAAAGCAAAGCGCGCTCCAAAGTGATCCAATGGTTAATGTTTCAAATGAGTGGCGTGGGGCCGATGATGGGGCAGGCCAACGTGTTTTATCGCTATTTCCCAGAGAAAATCCAACCAGCTATCGATCGTTATCAAAAAGAGGGACGCCGTCTGTTTGAAGTGATGGATGGCCAGCTAGCCCAAAACCCGTATTTGGCCGGAGATGAATACACGATTGCTGATATCGCGACCTTTCCATGGGTTCGAATCCATGAATGGAGTGGGATCTCGATTGACGGTCTGACTCATTTACAGCGTTGGATGAACGAGATCGCTGCGCGTCCTGCCGTAGTGAAAGGGTTAACCGTACCACCTCCGAGTAACGTCAGTGATGATGAGCGAGCTAAACAGATCCGCAATATGGTAACACGCTAAAGATCACGGCATTTGATGGTTCCTCAAACGGCTCACGTTACTGCACACTCACACCGCTGTAGCTTGACGTCGTAAGGGAGCCACATTACTCAATATAGCGGCCAACAATCTTGTCGAGTTGGCCGCTGCTTTTTAGCTCTGCAAGAGCGCTGTTGAATGCGGCTACAAACTGGCTCTGGTAAGGGTATTGCTCGAGGTTTCGGTTGGTAAATCCGATATAGCCTTGCTCTAAACTGATTTTGGCGGCCATGGAAAAGTTAACGGTATCGACAATGCCCTCACGCTTTAATCGTGTGAGTTCCCATAAGATCGAGATGCGGTCGTTGACATAGCAATCTATTCTGTCACCGCGTAACTTTAGTAGATTGACGCGATTGCCGTTAGCGTATTTCACCTCGATTTTCTTTTCTTCGACGGCCTTCCAAAACGCTTGACCGCCTAGGCTGAATCCATCGTTCATTCCTATGGTTAAACCGTAAAAGTCCCGAGGCCATTCGGTGGACTTGCGTTTGCTGAGCCATGCGTTTTGACAAAAAACCACCACCTCTTCATCTAGGATAGGGTCTGAGTAAGGATGAATGTAAGGTCGGCGCTGCGGATAATAATAGGGGGGAAGCAAAGCAAAAATTCTTCCTGCTTCGAGTAGCTTGAGCCCACGTCGCCAAGGGATGGGTTGTAACTCAATCTCAAATTCTGTCATCAAAACATCGGCGGCACGAAGTATTTCAGGATAGATACCCACGGCACGGCCATTTTCAGCATAACTGTATGGCGGATAAGCATCATCCGCAAAAATGGTGACCCTTTGCGGCTTGGCATGGAGGCAGGTCGACATCAAGCAAAGTGAAGCAAAAAGTAACCCAATGCGCATAGTCGCCTTGTTTGAAGGAGTGGTAATTAACTTTAGTTTAGTGGCTATTTGGATTGACGTTGGTAAAAAACTTTGAAAAGGCTAAACTGCGTAAAAATTTTTTGAGAGTAGTGTCATGACCGACGAGCAATTCAACCCGCAAGATGAAGAAATCGAAATAGAAGCGATTGGTGTTGAGGTCTCTTGCCAGCCGATTGAGCTGTACAAAGTGTTAAAAATTGCCAATGCCGTAAGTGGAGGTGGTGAAGCAAAACACGTGATCAGTGAAGGCTATGTGTTTGTTAATGGCGATGTAGAAACTCGCAAACGCTGCAAAGTGTTTGATGGCGATCTGATTGAATTTAACCAAGAGTTTTATTTGGTGATTTGTGATGCACCAGTGACAGAGCCAGAGTCATTCGATACTCAACCTGAGCTAGCATCGTCGCACAAGCCGACAAAAACGCAGAAGAAGTCTTCAGCCAACACTTCGGCCAAATCCAAGCCATCAAAAAACAACAAAACCGTATCTGGACAAAAAAAAGCCAAGAACGATAAAAAATCACCACAAAGCGACAGCAAATCCCCATCAGGGCGCAGTGCTATCCGATTCTTTTGACGTGATGTTTGTTTTATGAAGGCGCTATGTTTTTGAAATCTCGTCGTTTTTATAAAAACAGTATTGAGCAGACGAGAGCACCTGAAAACCGGCGTTATTAAAAACCAGAAACTAGAGAGCACACTGAGCTTTAGAACCTTGATGTGGTGGCAGTGTACTGATCGTTGCACTCAAATCGCTGATACGGGTGCTGTGTGATGGGTGGGTCGAAAGCAGCTCAGGCGGCTGTTTTCCTCCAGACGCTTTGGCCATATTTTTCCAAAGCTCAATGCTCTGATAAGGATCAAAGCCTGCTCTTGCCATCAAGGCCAATCCTAATATATCGGCTTCTGACTCTTGGCTGCGGCCATAGGGCAAAATTACCCCGTATTGCACACCAACGCCGAGCGCGGACATGGTCAGATTACGATATTGCGCATATTCAGATGCCCCAATTGCGATATCCGTCAGTTGTAAGCCGGCATTCGCTAATTGTGATTGCGATAAACGCTCATTACTGTGGTTTGACAGCACATGAGCGATTTCATGGCCAATCACGGTCGCTAACTGGTCCTGATTCACCGCAACCTTCAGTAGACCCGTGTATACCCCAATTTTCCCACCCGGCAAGGCAAACGCGTTAACTTGGTCACTCTCAAACACGACCACTTCCCATTGCTCAAAACTGCTTTGCTTGGGTACTTGAGCGATAATCGCTTTGGTTACACACTGTACATACGCATTGGTTTTTGCATCTTTACTGATTGGAATTTCCTGTTTCATCTGCGTGAAAGACTTCGCGCCAAGCTGACTCATGTCGTTGTCAGAAAACAGTAGCAATTGATTTCGGCCTGTCGGTGAAGCGCTGCATGCCGCTAAGCCAAGAGTCATTAATAAAGTGAGCGCCAGTTGCGTCTTTTTCATCTTATAGTCCTTATTTCTGTGGCGATCGATGAATGGCGTTTATATTAGCACCATACATTCATAATGTTATCCCCTCATCTTTACTGTCGCAGAGTTGGTGCACGACTTTGTGTTCGCTGGATGGAGTCGTTACAATGAGCCACTTTTACTCGTTCAGGACTCAAGCGATGTCGATTTGGAATAAGCCCATCAGTTTAGAAATACTCAATGCCACATCGAAAAATACGTTAATTGAACATTTAAATATCATTTACACTGAAGTGACAGAAAATAGCATTTCCGCCACTATGCCGGTGTGCCATTTCACACATCAACCACTTGGCATGTTGCATGGTGGCGCTTCGGTGGTGCTCGCGGAAACCTTAGGTTCAGTAGCGGCCAATTTCAGTGTGGGTGAAGACGCTTACTGTGTGGGCTTGGATATCAATGCTAACCATGTCCGTGCGATGCGTGAAGGTTTAGTGACGGGTACTGCAGTACCGTTGCATATCGGGGTATCGACTCAAGTGTGGCAAATTGAGATCAAAGATGAACAAGGACGACTGGTTTGCATTAGCCGTTTGACGGTCGCGGTGAAACGTTCACGCCCAAATCAAGCCAAGCCAGTAGCCGAGGTTTAAATGGTGATTCAATTTAGCGGTGGCAAAATCATTGTAACCCCCCATGAAGTTGTCGTGCGGCTCGGACACGACAATCGCGTTACCTTGCAAGCCCAAGCGGAGGCCATCACGCTAATGGGAAAGGGGGCAAATGTGATGATCGCCAATGGCAGTGAAAGCAAATGGTCAGTGAAGCTCGATGATGAAGAGCAACTGAGCGCCATTGCTCAAACGTTAGGTTGTGACTTGCTTTAAAAGTTTTTGCGGTGGGCTTGCTAAAGCTTACAAAATAAGGAAACTGTCTAGAATTAGAAGTTAGATGAGATTTCCTCTTTATGAGCAGCCCGCGTTTACGTGTACAGTTCGAAACACTCTTTGAGCATTTTCAAGGTCAAGACGTTGAAACCCAACTGGAAGATGTCACCGATATTCTTTTTTGCACTCGACGTAATGCGCGTATTGTTCTCAATAAAATGGAAGAAGAGGGGTGGATTGAGTGGCATCCTGCGGCGGGGCGCGGCAAACTCTCGCAACTGATCTTTAAACGCAGTCGCGCGGATGTCAGTGAGAACCTTGCGCGCCGTTATCTCAATGAAGGAAAGATAGGCCAAGCGTTTGCCGTGCTTGATCAGGACGCCGCAAAATTAACTCAAGTGATAGAAAGCTACCTTGGCGTTCAGCATCAAGAAGGTCTGCAAGTTGTCAGGTTGCCTTACTATCGTCAGCTATCGATGTTGAACCCACAAAAGCCGATGCGCCGCTCTGAACAGCATATTGCGCGACAGGTGTTTAGCGGCCTTACGCGTCTTGATGAAGAAGAGCAATTACAGCCTGATTTAGCACACGCTTGGCAGGCGCTATCAGATACTCACTGGCGGTTTTACTTACGCCCCGGAGTGCGCTTTCATAATGGCAATCTCCTCACCACCGAACTGATTGTGCAAAATCTTTGGCAGCTACGGTTGCTTAATCTTTTTGCCCATATTGACCGAGTTGACTCACCTTACCCTTGGGCGGTCGATGTGCATCTGCAAAAGCCCGATACCCGCTTACCGCTATTGCTTGCCGAAGCCTGTGCCAAAATCCTCCCAGCGGAGTCCGATCGCAATCCCGATTTTGATTTAATGCCAGTAGGAACGGGGCCCTACAAAGTGGTTCTAAACGATGAAAAACGTTTGGTTTTGCAAGCGTTTGATGGCTATTTTGGTTTTCGTCCACTGCTGGACCGAGTTGAAGTTTGGGTGATTGATGAAGTGCACTCTTCCATGGTTTTTCCAAGCTTATCCAATCCGATGAAAACTGCTCGAGGATCATCAACGGAAGAGGTAGAGCTGGATCCCGGCTGCACCTATTTACTGCTTAATCGTCGCAATGGCGTTGCCAAAGATGAACATTGGGCGCGCTATCTCACTGACAAACTTAATGCGCTCAACCTGTTTCGTCTTCTGCCGGAAGAGAAAATCATTGAACTTGGGGTGTTGCCAGCCTATGGGTTAAAACCCGGGTGGTATCACCACTCAGCGGCAGCGCAAAGAACGTTACCGCCAGAATCCAAAGAACTTACGATTGCCTATCACGCTCAGCATCCTATGTTTCCGACTGTTGCTAATGCGATTAAACAATTGCTCAGCCAAGATGGGATCACAGTCAATGTCATCAAATATGAACACACGGTCGTTGAAACTGAAAATGTGGATATTTGGATTAAGCCAATGGGTATTGCTAATCACCGTGATGATGCGTTAGCGGGGTGGTTACTCAATTACTCCGATATTGAGTTTTTGAGCAAAGGAGAGGATTTCAATCAGTGGGTGAGTTTGATTGATGCTTGGCGTGCTGACTCTTCTGCGCTCTTCCCTGCGAAAGAACTGGGGAAATCACTGGTGGAAAAACACCAACTGATCCCGATGTTCCACTGCTGGTTAGGCATCAGTAAAGATCAGTGCGGTGCGTTACAAAATGCGAAATGCAATGCGCTAGGTTGGTTCGATTTTAGCCAAGTCTGGGTAAAGCCAGACTTGTCAGAACACTAGCTTTTACTCACTCGTGGGATTTGATCTCGATCGCTAATTAGCCAGTTTCGCAAAATAAACACTGCTTGTCGGTAAGCCCAGTGCTAGACTATGTGCGAACTCAGTAGAATCGCTTAGGAGGATAAGTGGAACTGGCATTGATCATTGCTTTTATCGTTGCTGCTGCAGTAATGGTGAAAAAAGAGATGGCAGAGAACAAATAATTCATTTCATCACCTTTTAAATTCCTTTTGAATGAAGTGTTCTTTAAGAAAAAAGCCAGCGTAAGCTGGCTTTTTGTTATCGTTCCTAAACCACGGTAAAATGGTGCTTTTTAGAAGGATTTAGAATTCATACTTAGCTGTAATACCAAAGTTACGCTTAGCCTGAGTCTTATCTTTATCTTCACTAGGTAAACCGCGAACATCATTCCAGTTATAATATTCTTCATCTGTAAGATTGAACACACCTGCACGTAGTGTTAAATCTTTAATAGGTTTGTAGTAGGCTGTAACATCAATAACCGTTGCTGAAGAGATTGGTTGGTAGTCACCATTGATCTCACTAGCTTTTTTCTTCGCGGTATAAGTCAGATTAACTGCAGTACCCCAATTATTTTCTGAATCATAATTGATACCAGTGACAGCATTCCAAGGACTTACGCTATTGAGTGGTTTTCCATTGCCATCTTTGCCTTCCGTATATGCAGCAGCAATACGAGAGCTAAAGCCTACAATAGGCATAAATCTATCCCAAAAGAATTGGTTAGAAAGTTCAATCCCTTTAATTGTTGCTTTATCAATATTAATTGATTGGTGTACAGCATCCCTTGTTTTGAAGCTACCAGATACAATTTGACTATCAATAAAGTTATCATAATCACTGTAGAAAATAGATAGTTCATTACTTACACTATCTGCGTTATAACGCCATCCAAGCTCATAAGAAACACTGTCTTCTGCTTCTAGATTAGGGTTTGGTTTAAAAACATATCCATGAGCTGGATTACCAAAAGAGTAATACAGCTCCTGGAAGTCTGGTGCTCTGAAACCTTGGCTAATTTGTGCAAACAGACGATTTTCTTGGTTCAATTTATAAACAGTACCTAGTCTCGCTGTTAATGCTGAGTCTGAATATTTCTTGTATTCACTTGCATCATTTAGGCTCGGGTTAGCACTTGTATCTCCGGGTTTTGTTTCGAAGGAATCGAAACGGATCCCTGGAGTAACGATTAAGTTATCGAATGCAATTTCATCTTGGATAAAAAAGCCATAACGTTTTTCAGATGCATTAGGTATGTAGAAAATAACGTTGTTTTTCCCAATTGAGTTAAACTCTTGGTTTGTATTTTCTATATCTTTATCACTTAAAGAAAAACCATATACGATATAATGTTCTGTATTGGAAACCATAAATGATTTGTCTAACTGGCTATCAAATGAAAAACCCTTATCGGAGTATAAATAATCTTTTTTCTGAATATTTCCATTTGATTTGCTTGTGCGATCAGTAATACCAGTCTCTTCTTTACCTACGACATCAAACTGCCATGTTATACGATCAGCAAGAGAAAACTCGGCATCCCATATATGTTTAATGCCTAACTGATATTGAGTCGTTTCATCAGTACCAGAAGCGTTCTTGTAGCCAGAAAATTCTAAGTTTTCTAAATCATTTTTATTGCGAATATAGTTCCCTGAAAATTCAAGTCTATGCTTAGGATTTAGCTGATACTGTAACTTGACTAGTAAATTATTAGCATTGTTATCTTGTTGGTCTGGCGAACCAAAGTTTTGGATTTCTTGCCCATCACGGCGCGTATATGCGACTAACGATTCTAAATCACCAGATTTATTGGCTAAAGCGATAGACTCACTAAATGTTTTGTCTGATGACGAATAATTCAGTTTCGCATAGCCACCCATATTACGGCCTTTGAGTATATCGGCAGGATCTTTGGTTTCAAAAGCAACAATACCGCCAATTGCATCTGACCCTTGTAGTGATGATGCCGCACCCTTAACAATTTCAACCGATTTCACCATATCTGTATCGATATCAACTCGAGATGAGTTTAAAAATGAATTTCCGGAGTCAAACTGGTTGGGTTGAGCTACACCGTCAACGATAACCTTGATGCGGTTTCCTTCGATACCTCGGATATTGATCCCTTGAACGCCCTGACGCGAATTCGTTGTTAATGTTACACCAGGGGTATATTTGAATAGGCCTTCGATATCTTCAGCCATCTGCTGTTCAATGTCTGAGGCATTGATAACAGCGACTGATGCTGCGGTGTCAGTTATTTGAGTATTCAAGCGAGTTGTAGATACTACTACTTCATCGAATGAGGCATAATCATCCGCGTATGCTGAAGGCACGAGTGCTAGCATGATCGCGCTAGAGAGCAGAGACTTTTTATACATTTGAACTACCTGCAATTTCCATGTTGAGTAAAACGCAGGAATTCTAATAAATATTAATGATAATTGCTATCATTTGTGTTTAATTGTTTGCTTAATGTGAAAAGAACAGGACTTGAGTTTTCTAAATGAATTTTATAATCAAAGGGTTATATTATTCATAATGGCATTTATGATGTTGCTAATTGTGACTCTCATCACAGTTGGCGGTGTGAACTATCAATAGGAGAGAGCATTGTTAAGTCCAATCACTCTTGAAGCGCTGCATATTTTGGATGCAATTGAGCGTAGAGGCAGCTTTGCAGCCGCAGCTAATGAGCTTAATCGAGCACCGAGTTCATTGAGCTATCAAATCCAAAAGCTTGAACAGGATTTGGATTTGATGATCTTTGATCGCTCCGGTCATCGAGCCAATTTTACTGAAGCGGGCAAACTTATCTTAGAGCGGGGCAGGGCCATCTTGGCTGCGACCGAAAAATTGGTCAATGATGCTACGTTACTGGCTAATGGCTGGGAGCTCGATATCACGATTGCACTGGATGGCATTGTGCCCGCAGCGAATCTTTTTCCTATGGTTGAAGCACTGGGTAACATCAGTAAAACGCGAGTGCGCATTCAAGATGAAATTTTGGCGGGTTGCTGGGAAGCCTTAGCGACGGGGCGTGCGGATTTGTTGATCTGCCCGCGCATCGAAGCCTTACCACAGGATGTGAAAGCAGAAACCATTGGCACGATGAAAATGATCTGGGTTGCCGCGCCGACACACTATGTGCATCGTCGTTCGGGGGAGTTTAATGAAGAGGCCAGAGAAAAGTATCGTGCTATTGCCATTGCCGATACGGCTCGTGAACAGCCAGCAATGAGTGTAAACATTCTGCAGCGTCAACCTCGCTTAACGGTCAGTAATTTGGACGCAAAATGCAAAGCGTTAGTGGCGGGCTTAGGGATTGGTACTCTGCCATTGCAAGTGGCTCAACCTTATATTGATAAAGGTGAACTAAAAGCTATTCATGGTTCTGAAGATCTAGAGATGGATATCGTACTTGCCTGGCGACGTAACCAGATGGGTGAAGCCAAATCTTGGTGTATTCAATACCTGAAGAAGAATTGGCGCTGGGAGTAGATCAAAAAAAGTGACAGAGGATCCTTGAGATCTTCTGTCACTTTTATATTTAGCGTAATGGCAGAACCATGTCAGCAGTGCCATCCTCAAAATGAATATCGACGGCAAAGCCCATTTTTTGCGCTAGGGTTAACATGCCGCGATTGGTAGGCATGGTCATGCCCGACATTTGCTGCGTCCCTTTGGCTTTACAATAATCAATAATCTTACGCATCAATATCTTACCTAGCCCTTTTCCTTTCAAATCCGATCGAATCAAGATGGCAAATTCCGCATCGGTATTCTCATGATTAATTAACGCTCGAGAAACGCCAATAATCTCTGAATCCTCACCTTCACCACTCACCGCGACAAACGCCATCTCTCGGTCAAAATCGATTTGAGTTAAGTTTGCTAAAGCTTCATGGTTAAACTCACCGACATCAGAGAAAAAGCGCTTATAGAGATCTTCCTTGGATACTTTCTTGATAAAGGCGGCATGTTTTGGCTCATCTTCAGGCAATATGGGGCGTACAGTAAGCCACTCTCCATCACGTGCTTGGCACCTTTCTTCCAACTCGGTGGGATAGGGTCGAATAGCAAGGCGGCTTTGGGCATCGCCAGTGAATTGGCGTAGCACCAAATTAGCATCAAGAATAGTAAACTGGCTGCCGTTGACAAGCAGGGGATGGATATCCAGCTCATGCACTTGTGGGCATTCAACAACCATTTGTGAAATACGGACTAAAAATTCAGATAACCCTTCAATATCAATAGGGACGGGAAGTTTTTGTAGCCGGATTTTACCGCTACGTATCGCTCGAACAATTAAGTAGCGCGCTAGCGTCATGTTGAGAGGGGGGAGCGCGGCAGCGGCATCGAGTGATTCATCCCACTCAGAACCGCCTTGCCCTAATAAAATCACTGGCCCAAAAGTCGCATCGGTTTTGACTTTGATCCTAAGTTCTTCCCCGCCAGCCAGTTTTGCCATCCCTTGAACTAATAAACCGTGAATATTCGCTGAGGGGTAGGAGAGTTGAGTTCTATCCAGAATCGCTTGCGCGGCATTGGCCACTTCTATCCGGTTACGCAAGTTAAGCATAACACCTTGCACATCGGATTTATGCGCAATGTCAGGGGAGCGTAACTTCACCGCCACAGGGTAGCCAATAGTCTCGGCTATATGCACCGCTTCTGTACTGTCAGAAGCAATCCATGTTGGCAATACATTGAAATTAAAGCATTTAAGCAACGTGCCAATTTGATGAGTATCGAGATTGACCTGATCATGTTCACCTAAGTGTTCATGTATCCATGACTTTGCAGTTTGCATCTCTGAAGCATGTACCACTTCTGTTGTGGTCGGGGTTTCCATCAAATGCTTCTGGTTACGTCGGTACTCGACTAAGTGCATGAAAGCCGTCACCGCACTTTCGGGCGTACGGTAAGTCGGTATCCCAGCCTGATTGAAAAGAGTACGTGCGGGCTTGGCAGATAATTCACCAGACCAGTTGGTCAAAATATTAAATCTTTTGGCACGCGGATGCTTTTGCACGGCTTCAACCAGTGCTTGAGCGGTTTGTTCTGAATGCGCGATTGCAGAAGGGCTATGCATGATCAAAATCGCATCAATGTTCTCGCTTTCCAACAAAATGTTTAAGGTGGAGACATAGCGCAGATGATCAGCATCACCGACAATATCGACAGGATTACTGTGTGACCAACTTTGAGGAAGAGACTGATTAAGCTTTTCATAAATCTCATCTTCAAGCTGGGCAAGTTTGCCTCCACGCTCTAATAATGCATCAACAGCCATAATCGCCGGGCCACCACCATTCGTAATAATCGCAAGGCGTTCACCACGCAGTGGAACGGAATGGGTCAATGTCTCTACCGCCGCAAACAGCTCGTGAGTGTTATTGACTCGGAGCATACCTGTACGGCGAATCGCAGAATCGTAAATGATGTCTAAAGTATCATCGCCACCGGTATGCATTTGTGCCGCTTTTCTTCCGGCTTTAGTACGACCACCTTTTAAGACGAGGATCCGTCGATTGCGAGACGCAGCGCGAGCAGCGGACATAAAACGTCGCGCATCACGAATCGTATCGACATACAGTAAGATCGCATCGGTATGTTTATCGGTACTGAGGGTATCGAGCAAGTCAGCAAAATCAATGTCACTTGCATTGCCTAAAGAAATAAATGCTGAAAAACCAATACCTTTATCATTAGCCCAATCAAGGATAGTGGTACATACCGCCGCAGATTGTGACACAAAAGCAATATTGCCTTTTAAGGCTGAAACGGGAGAAAACGAACCATTGAATTGCATCCAAGGCAAGATGAGCCCCAAGCTATTAGGCCCCAAAATTCGCATATTCACAGATTTAGCTATCGTCATACACTGGGCTTGAATTTCTTCGCCTTGTGCATCCAAAGAGTACATATCGGAAGATAAAACAATCACTTGTTTGACGCCTTTCTCGGCTAACTGTTTAAATAAGCTGACATTGCGCGAGGCGTGAGTACAAAGAATCGCAATATCAGGCACAATCGGGAGGTCGGAAATCGTTTTGTAAGCCAATACACCACAAACGGCAGGATAATAGGGCGTGACAGGCATAATGGCGCCATCAAAACCACCTTGAAGTAAGTTTTTCATCACAATATTACCCGCACGGAAAGACCGAACGGATGCCCCAATCACAGCGACAGATTTGGGTCTAAGCAGTTGATTCAAGTGGTCCATACCCTGCCTACCTAATGGAATGTCTGTTTATATGGTAACCAATTCTTGTGAGCTCTGTTGGGCGAGAACAGCCCTCTGTGATCGAGTTTACAGTTCCCTTTGGTTAGTTTGTGCCATAAATCACAGGATAGATGCATATAATGACTCGGTAAGCTTGATTCTCTTGGTTGCAATGTGCATGATTTAAAGCACTTTGTACCTAAGGCATGACTATATCTATGAAAAAAATCGCAGTTATCGGGCTATCAGCACTTCTTGCAGCTTGCGCATCCGGTGAATACACCACAGACGTGAAGACAGAAAGTCATCGCGAAGAATATTCAGTTGCCGCTGTTGAGCAGCCTGTCATTTCCGAATATGGTGTGGCAGACGGCATTTCTGAGCAGAACGTTGAACAAAACGTTGTAAAAATGACGCCGGACAGCGAGAAAAAAGTAGTCAAGATGAGTCCACAGGCTAAGCCTGCCGTCTCCATTACTCCGCCTAGCGCCAAACAAGTCGCAATGAATCCTCGTTATGGTTTTACCATTCAAGTGGTTGCTGTGGGTGCGCAAAGTAAAGTGGACCAATTCGCATCTAAACTCCCTAGAAATGGCCAACCTATTTGGGAAAACTACAAACTGGTCAATGGTACAAAATGGTATACCGTACTTTACGGAGATTATGCGACTCGCCAAGAGGCCGCCGCTGCTATTTCAAGCCTTCCAGTTGAATTGCGAGAAATGAAGCCTTTCGTGAAGAGCATTGATTCGATCAAGAACTCGGAATTCCCGACGCTTAATAAGCTCAACTAATACTTCTTTAAAGGGGCGTAGGCCCCTTTATTGTTTGTTCTGTGAGCAGTTGAATAAGGTTTTCGTGAGAAACGATAACATTGACTGAAACTTCACATTGAATGAACTATCATAGCCATCAATTACTACTTCGGTGTCACGGAAAGATTAATGACTAAGACAACAATCCTACTTTTGTGCGGTGGCGGCTCATCTGAGCACGAAATTTCTCTCGTATCAGCCAACTACATCCAACAACAGCTTGAACTGACTCCAGAGTTTCACGTGATTCGAGTCGAGATGAAAAAAGAGGGATGGTTTTCCGAACAAGGAGCCCTTGTATACCTCGATACAAATAGCGCAACATTAAATAGCGATAAGGCTTCCTACCCAATAGATTTTGTTGTTCCTTGCATCCATGGTTTCCCGGGAGAAACTGGGGATATTCAATCCATGTTAGAACTGGCAGGCATTCCTTATCTAGGCTGTGGGCCAGAAGCCAGTGCAAACAGCTTTAACAAAATCACGTCCAAACTATGGTATGACGCATTAGATATTCCTAACACACCGTATCTATTTTTAACCCAAAATACACCAAGCTCGATTGATAAAGCCAAGCAAGCTTTTGGTCATTGGGGAAGTATCTTTGTCAAAGCTGCTCGTCAGGGTTCTTCAGTCGGATGCTACAAAGTAACCACAGAAGATCAGATTGCCCCCGCCATTGAGGCTGCTTTTGGTTTCTCAGAGCAAGTTCTTGTCGAGCAAGCCGTTAAACCTAGAGAGTTAGAGGTTTCTGCTTATGAGATGAACGGAAAACTCTATATCTCAAAACCGGGAGAAGTGATTGCACCAGAAGGTACATTCTATTCATATGAAGAAAAGTACAGTGCGAATAGCCACGCCAGAACCGTCTTAGAAGCTGAAAATCTAACCGAGAAACACAAAGAATTAATTCAAACATATGCTGAACGTGTATTCATCCATATGAAGCTTCGTCATTTATCTCGGATCGACTTTTTCTTGACTCAAGAGGGACAAATTTACCTCAATGAGGTCAATACATTTCCAGGAATGACACCGATTTCCATGTTTCCGAAAATGCTAGAGCATAACGGACACCGATTTAGTGAATTCCTCGTGCAATGTGTCACCAACACATTAGTAAATGCGAAGTAGGGCATTAGGAGACGGGTGACGTTGTCACTCAACTCCGCCGATTTGGTTGGAAAAGGTCGTAACAGACATGAGATAACTCTATGTAAGCTAAAGAATTAGCGACAATATACTTGATAACCTGAGATATAGAATTATTATTTAGGTACCTAGGGATAAAAAAGCAGAGTATCTATGGCTGTTGCAATCTATCGAGGTTTCAATCTCCAATCGGCTGCCAATTCAACTGAAATATGGCAAGTCAGGATAAAAAACCACGTATTGACGGGTAATTTGGCTGCGGTAAAGAAGAGCATTGACTGGTTTTGCGATACTGCATCGATTATTGATCCAAAAGAATTTGAGTCGATCGGCCAAAAACGTGAAGTTTCGGCCGGAGCTCAAGAGCAATTCAATGGCTTCACTATCAAAAACGATACCGGTGAAGCTAATGAGTGGTATTGCTTTTTTAATGGCCGTTTGATTAAAGGTTCCAAAATCGCCATTCAAAAACATATCGAAGCTTACCTCGTTGCAAGACAACGAGCGATGCAACAACAAGCGCAACAAAAAAGATAGTAAAAGTATGACATTGGTGTATTCAACCGAAGTCGGGCGCATTAAGCCTGAGCATGAAAAAATAGAGCGTCCAAAAGGCGATGGTATTGTCCGCATTTTCCGTGAAACTAAAGGCCGTAAAGGAAAAGGTGTCACTATTGTAAAAGGTTTAGACCTTGACGATGCCGCTCTAAAGCTGCTTGCCGCTGAACTCAAGAAAAAATGTGGATGTGGTGGAGCTGTAAAAGATGGCGATATTGAAATTCAAGGAGATGTTAGAGATCAACTCAAAACATTGCTTGAATCGAAAGGACACAAAGTCAAATTAGCAGGTGGTTAAGTCGTATTTTACTCCTCGTGTAACCCCAAACTGCCAATAACTCCACCTTAGTGTGGAGTTCTTTTTTAGCGAAGTAAACCTAAACACATTTGAAATGTGTTGGTAACAGGTTTTCAAATCAAGGGATTACACAAACACTGTCATTAATAATCATGCTTAACATTGTCAAATGATAAATATGATTATTAGGTATTTTATGGTAAATACAGTTATGTTTAATGCTGGATTAAGAATAGGGAGCAGATTGGGGTTTGCGACCTCTTTTTATGCCTTAATTTAACATAACGCACGTAATGCGCATTAAGTGTTCGTAGCATTCTAATCATCAACTCGTGACGTTGCAACCTTATCAGTTGATTATGCTGGTGTTTCAATGTGGTAATTATTTAGTGTAATTTAATTACACACGAATCATTTCTCCATAAGAAAATCGAAAGCAGGTAGCACAATGCTCTCTTGCAACCTGTTGTTTTAATGGTTAAAAATTACAAATGAACGAGCGGTGGCGTGTTTTTAGCAGGTTTGGTGTATGAAAAATTGGCTACGATTATTACCACCGTTAAAGCGGATAATAAAAAAGGCACTCAATGAGTGCCTTGGTTTTGCGCTTTTTTATCCTCTCGGATTTGCTGGGCAACAATCTTGATTGCCTCTCCGGTACTGATGCCTTCTGCCATCAGTTTTTGAATTTTCTCTACGGCGACTTGCTGTTCAGCGTGAGTTAATGTGGGTAGATCATCAAACATAAATAAGGCTCCTTAAAGGAGCCACACTATAAAGAGATGCTTAATAACTCGCAAGAAAGTTGATATAGGCACCCATAGCATTTTCATTGGTATAACTTGCACCAAGATCCAATTGGAAGAGATTCAATGGCGACAAGCCAATACCAGCCGTAACCGTTCCTTCAGTATTATCGTACGCGAGGTTTTTGTTGTACCCTGCCCTCAATTTTAACTGACGCATGATATCGATTTCGCCACCGACGCGGATCATTTGTGTGTTGTCTTTGAAGTCTTTGTAGCGCTCTTCTTCATTAAGGTCGTAGTCCACGCTTAGTGTGAAGTAATCAGCAACAATCCCAGCCCCCACCGTGTACTGCGGTTTCATATCGTATGAGTATGAGATAGGATTGCCTGAGACGGCAGAAGTGATCGTTTTGGTTTTGATTTCGCGAGAAATTAGGTTGTTTGCAGCAAAACCAATGCGGATTGGGCCGTAGAACCATAATGCACCAGCATCCATGTTGAAAATGGTTTCTCCGTTTCCATTATCACGGAGGTCCTTTATATCATAGCTATTTAGGCTTGCTTCGTAGACATAGGTATACACTCGTTGCAACTTCGGTGTAATACCAAAAGCGATATGCTGCCCAAGGAAAGTTTGGTATTTGGCTAAAGTAATACCGAGTTCAGTAATTCCGACAGAAACGGCATTTACCGAACTCGCTTTTGCGCGCTCTAGCTCACAAAGATCATCCGCACAGACACGGCTATCAATAATCGGTGAAACAAAGGATTCAGTGTAGGCTTTACCAAAAACGTTAGCAGAAATAAATTGGTTAGGAATGGCAAAAGCTACTACACCGCCGAGTTCGGCATTCAGTACGTCCCCTTGCATTGCGGTTAGGCTCTTATTTAATTCGCCAATATTGCTGTAATCACCTTTAGAGCTTTGGTTGATGATGTCAGACACCTTATCCAAATCAGTAATGAGGTCATTGGGATCGTTATAAGACAAACCAATACTCGGTAAAATCATACCTGCGTCATCATTACGGCGATAAATGGCTACCAGAGCTGGGTTGTAAAAAGGGCCAGTGAGAAAGTTACCTGATACAACCCCGACACCGCCCATAGCATCTCCGCGTGCTTCAACTGCATAATTTGCACTGAAGGCGAGCGGAGATGTGAGAACTAATGAAAAACCAACAGAAAGAGAAATTCTTTTCATAATGATATAAGCCTATTCGTCCTTTTTATTCTATAGCGGCATATTGTCCAATATCTTCAGCTATTCCTCTACATTAACATCATAGGTTTTGCTAATAACTTGAGATTGTTCAATAGCTAGCGGTCCTTGCCAACGTTGGTGAATCATAGAAACTGTGACAATGTAACGATCTGACGGTAACGAAACGTTATCTAACGTGGTTGGGTAATCCGATTCATAACTCTCACTCCAAATCTGTTTATAGTTACCATCAATATGATCAAAGACTGAAATAGATAATTTCGGTAACGGACAGTGTGAATTAAGCAATTCGGTCTTCTGAATCTGCCACTCATCTTTTGATGTCCAACGCACCACTTGCTTGGCTATAGTGTCGCCAAAAATGACCCATGCACTCCATGATTCCTGATCTGCGGCGGTAATATCGATGCGATACAACCCTGCACTCAATGGGTTCGTCAAATTATAGCGTTGAGCATAGGTATAAATGTTTGTTGTGACACTGTCGCTTCTATTGGTAAGCGAACTGTCGGTAGAGACGACTTTATCCACCCATTTGGTTAGACGAATATCGGTAATAGGAACTTTGGTTTTGGTATCAATCGCAACTTGATAAGCATCTCGTCCAGGGCTTTGCACATCAACTCGTCGAATGGTCACTCCCTGGATCCAATCTGGAAATGGCTTGTTATCTAGCCCTCGACCGCAATCCACGCTTAAAGACTGAATCAATAAATTGTTCAGATGTGTTTTCAGGTTTTTATTTTTTTCAAGCTGCCACACTTCCACCAATGAGCTGAACATACTTTCTAAATCATTGTTTAAGAGATGTTGATGAGCTTGAGTTAACGGGGTGTTCTTTTCAAACCACCCCGTTGGATCAGCAAAAGCAGGCGTGCTGAGTAGCATGCCTGTTAACCATAAAAGAGGATTTGGCTTAACCATGATCACGCTTTCATTTTGTAACCAACACCGCGTAGCGTTTCAATTTCAAGCCCAGGCAACTTTTGGCGCAGCTGCAAAACGTGAGTATCTACGGTGCGCGTCGTCGGGAAATGGTTATATCCCCATACGTGATCCAGTAATTCATCGCGAGTAAATACTCGGCCTAAATTACTCGCTAAAAAGAGCAGTAAATCAAACTCGGTTCGAGTTAGGGTGATCGATTCGCCATTGAAGAAAACTTCACGAGTCGCTTTATCAATTGTTAAGTTAGACGTCACCACTTTACTGTCATCTTGCCCACTATCTGGTGAGCGCAGCTGTGCGCGGATACGTGCAAACAGCTCAGCTTCTGCAAAAGGTTTAGTGAGATAGTCGTTTGCGCCTGCATCAAGGCCAGTCACTTTGTCTTTTACTGTGACCAATGCAGTTAAAAGAATCACTGGGATATCTTTAATTTTTTTCCAATCCATTAGATGCTGTACAGAATCACCATCAGGCAGTTGGCGATCAAGGATAACGAGATCCGCCTTGTCCCAATGCTGTTTCACATCTGCGATCGTTTCTGCATGTAAACAGTCATAACCGGCTTGCTCTAAACTGACGAGTAGACCGTCAGCGAGGTTTTTATCATCTTCAACGAGAAGCAGTGTCTGTTTCACAAGGTATCTCCAAAATAAAAGTTGTCGGTGGGCCTTCGAGTGACATTTTTCCGCCCATTCGTCCCACCATTGATTCGACAATGGTCAATCCAAGGCCTAAGCCGCTTTTGCTCACAAATGGTTTGCGTAAATGACGCCAATCACGGTGAGTCAACGAGCCTTGGTCGGTCACTTTGAAAGTGACTAAGTTAGTTTGTGTTATCACTTCGAGAGTGACAGGTGCAACGCCGTATTTGACAGCGTTACGCAATAAATTATCCACACAAGTTCCTAGCCAATAAACATTGAGTTTGGCAGCGATATCTTGATTAAGTTTCAGAGTCACATTACCACTAAATTCTTCTTCGACTTTATATTGTAGCCACTCCTCCACCGAAGGAACCCAATCTGACGCGAGTGGTTTACTGTCAGACTGCAAATAGTCTTTACTCGCTTCGGCGAGTTGGCGCAATCGTCGGGAATCTTCACACAATCGACGAAACTCATCGTACAGAGATTCGGGCAAATGCTCAAACTCACGTCGAAAGCCTTCAACGGTGAGTGACAAGCTCGCGATTGGGGTTCGCAGCTCATGGGTGAGAATTTGCAAAATGAGCATCCGACTGCGCATTTCTTGTCGTTTTGAATTCCAACGATACCCAGACCAACCAAGCACAAGGAAGATATTGGCAATAACAAGAATGATCATGCTAGTTCGTAAAAGATCTGAATGATCTTCCACATCCCAACAGATGTTGCCACGCTGAATAAAGCAGGTGTTATCTGCTGATAGCAAGCTATAGCTTAACCCAGCTTTATTGGCATTGGTTAACCACGTTTCTTCATTAAAAAGGTAGTAGATATCCCCTTTTCTTAACCATAAATCACTACCGGAGCCAAACATGGATGCACCAGACACCAAAGCATTGATCGCATCTTCACCCATATTTTGTAAGTGGTACAGTAAGGTTCCCTCTGCGGCATTGGGACGCTCTTGGATGTGCATGTAAGGCAGCAAGTTCGCAAACTGGGCTGGGTATTTTTCCGCATAGCGAAATGCGTAAGTTCCACCGCCAGGATGAATCAAACCACTGCGGGCAAACCAGCGTGGTGACAAGCTGGAGCCTTTGCAGAGTGAACGAGTAAACACCAAAGGTTCAGTGATCAATGGGCTTAACGGCAACTTGCCTGTACAACTTTGTGCCAATTTATAAAGCAGTTGAATATCTTTAAGCGGATATTCAGACGTTTGCGGCAACATGCTATCTGGTGTTAATAAGCGCGTGGGGAAATCGGTTTGAATCGATCGGATATCGTAAGACGTCGTCGCAGAATTATAATCAAAGAGCGAAACAAACAAGTCGATGCGCTCAGGAAGCGAATCGGCGTGAACTGGATTCGGTAACATGGCAAAACATAAGCTTACCAAGGTGAGATTAAGCGCTCTTATCAAGGGAATATTGGTTTTTTCTAACATGCAAAAACTATAACGCATTATCCGGTAAAGAGATATTCGAGTGTTATATTGATGTCAATAATGACAGTCTACAAAACAAAGAAGCCAGCATTATGCTGGCTTCTTAACGGCGTCGATTTTATAGAGCTTTGGCTATCGAGTCGACACTCTCCTTTGCATCACCAAACAACATCATGGTGTTCTCTTTAAAGAATAAGGGGTTCTGCACGCCTGCGTAGCCTGTATTCATTGAGCGCTTAAAGACGATAACGTTTTTCGCGTCCCATACCTCTAACACTGGCATCCCCGCAATTGGACTATTGGGGTCCTCAAGTGCCGCAGGGTTTACGGTATCGTTAGCGCCAATAACCAATACAGTATCGGTATCAGAGAAATCATCGTTGATTTCATCCATCTCCAATACAATGTCATAAGGTACTTTCGCTTCAGCGAGGAGTACGTTCATATGACCTGGCAAACGCCCAGCGACTGGGTGAATACCAAATCGTACCGTAACACCTTGAGCTCTAAGTTTTTCAGTAATTTCATACACGGGATATTGCGCTTGCGCGACCGCCATACCGTATCCCGGTGTGATGATGACTGACTTCGAGTTTTTCAGCATTTCAGCCACTTCTTCAGCGCTGGTTTCACGATGCTCGCCCTGCTCTTCATCGCTACTGATCACGACTTCTTGGCCAAAACCGCCAGCAATCACACTAATGAATGAGCGGTTCATTGCCTTACACATGATGTAAGACAGAATTGCACCCGATGAACCAACCAACGCACCAGTCACAATCAATAGATCATTGGCTAACATGAAACCCGCCGCTGCCGCTGCCCAACCAGAATAGGAGTTAAGCATAGACACGACCACTGGCATATCTGCGCCACCAATCGACGCTACCAAGTGATAACCAAAAGCAAAAGCGATTAACGTCATCACAATCAGCGCAAACACACTGCCATCGACATTCACAAAGTGGATCAGCAATAAGCCAGAAACGACTAATGCCGCCAGATTGAGTTTGTGTTTGTGAGGAAGATTAAGTGGTGTGGACTTGATGATGCCACGCAGTTTACCAAACGCAACAATAGAACCAGTAAAGGTCACGGCACCGATAAAAATACCGAGAAATACTTCAACCAAGTGGATCACATGTTCCGCGTGGGTAGCGGCCTCAGGGGCATCAATGTAGCTGTTAAAACCTACCAGTACCGCGGCCATACCCACAAAGCTGTGCAGTATTGCAACCAGCTCTGGCATTTCCGTCATTTCCACTTTCTTTGCGTAATGAATACCAATACCGCCACCGATCACCATAGCCAGTAAAACCCATGCGAGACCTTCAGCGTTGGGGCTAAAAATGGTTGCCAGTAAGGCCATTGCCATACCAGCAATACCATAGTAGTTACCCATACGAGCTGACTCTTGTTTTGATAAACCCGCCAAACTCATGATAAAAAACACGGCAGCAACAATGTACGCTGCTTGTACCAATCCTGCAGACATTGCGTACTCCTTTAGTTTTTACGGAACATTTCAAGCATACGTTTGGTAACGGTAAAGCCACCAAAGATGTTGATGCTTGCAATTAAGACGGCGATGAAAGCCAAGAAAGTCACAATACCGCTGCCTTGACCAATTTGTAATAATGCCCCTACTACAATGATGCCAGAAATCGCGTTAGTCACTGACATTAAAGGTGTGTGAAGAGCATGAGTTACATTCCATACCACGTAGTAACCCACGACGCAGGCCAGGACAAACACAGTAAAGTGTCCTAAGAATGCGGCTGGTGCGACAGAAGCTACCCACGCAAACAGACCGACACCCACGGCTAAACCAACCAGTTTTTTAACAGGAGAAGTCGGCTCTGGCTCTTTCTTCTGCGCTTTAGTCGGTTGCACTTTGGCTTTTTGCTGAGGCTGTGCGGATACCTGAATAGGCGGCGCTGGCCAAGTAATCTCGCCGGCTTTAACTACGGTGACGCCACGCAGCACAACATCTTCGAAGTTGATGTCGATATTGCCGTCTTTTTCTTTGCAGAGTAGTTTTAGCAAGTTAACTAGGTTTGTTGCATACAGTTGCGATGATTGGGTCGGCAGACGCCCTACCATATCGGTATAACCGATCACTTTAACGCCGTTGTCTGTGGTAATAACCTGATCTTTGACTGTGTATTCACAGTTGCCGCCATTCGCTGCCGCCAGATCGACAATCACACTGCCCGCTTTCATGCTATCTACCATCTCTTTGGTGATAAGCTTTGGTGCAGGTTTTCCTGGAATCAGCGCGGTAGTAATAATGATATCGACATCTTTCGCTTGAGCGGCGTAAAGTTCAGCCGCTTTACGGTTGAATTCATCCGACATCTCTTTAGCATAACCATCGCCTGAGCCAGCAGTCTCTTGGAAGTTAACTTCCAAAAACTCAGCCCCCATAGACTGCACTTGCTCTTTTACTTCGGGACGAACGTCAAACGCACGGACGATAGCGCCTAAACTACCCGCAGCCCCTATTGCCGCTAAGCCAGCAACGCCGGCACCAGCAACAAAGACTTTCGCGGGCGATACTTTACCTGCTGCAGTAATTTGACCAGTAAAGAAACGACCAAACTCATGAGCGGCTTCTACCACTGCACGGTAACCCGCAATGTTCGCCATCGACGAGAGTGCATCCAATGCTTGCGCACGAGAGATACGAGGCACCGCATCCATCGCCAGTACGTTGATGTTTTTACTTGAGAGTTTTTCCATCAAAGCAGGATTTTGGGCTGGCCAAATAAAACTTACGAGTGTCGCGCCTTCCTTAAGAAGAGCAATTTCGTCATCTGAAGGAGCATTGACTTTGAGGATAAGTGGGCAAGCCCAAATCTCTTCACGTGAGCCGATCGTAGCGCCGGCTGCGGTATAAGCGGCATCATCGAAACTGGCAAGCGCTCCGGCTTTTGATTCGATACAAACCTCAAATCCTAATTTAATAAGCTGTTCTACCGATGAGGGAGAAGCAGCGACTCGTGTTTCACCAGCGAGTTGTTCTCTTGGTACACCAATTTGCATAGCGGTTCCTTGACTATTGGCACAATGATTATCTGTTTTTATCGGACGATGACATGAACTGCAAGCTGTTTGTAATTCAATTACGAAGCTTGGTTACTTTTAATGCCAAGTTGAGACTGATTGTGTGAAGTCTGTTAGATAATTACAACGGATTTCACACAAAACAGAGGTCAAACCAGTTGTAATTATCTTTTATAAAAACAGATAGTTAGATTATGCCAGTATTGAAAAGAGCCTAAGCATAGCCTCTGGCATAAGTGATATTCATGATATTTATCAATATCTGGGTGTGTTAGGAAAAGATTTGGCCGGACATTTGGTCGATAAATAGCTGCGCTTTCTTGAGCATCAACTCTTCCGCATCCGCTTTATTAGAAACCAAATCAGAGCGAATAAAACGATGGGTTTTCAACTCACCATTGATTTCTTGTGTGATTCGACCTGCAACCCGAAACTGTCCGTTTTCAGAAATGGGCTCTTGATAGATCATAAAACCTTTATATTCGATGGGTTCTACCTGAACCGGCTCTTGCTGCTTTGGCTTACCAAAAAGGCGCGAAAATAATCCCACTTTGATTCCTTACTTATGGTGCTGAACTTGGTTGACGATCGGAGTTTCAAACCACTCCAATTCGGCATCATCATCAAAACGCGCATGTGTGAAAATCACGGGCACATCACTGTCTCGATTACGACGCCGATCATTAACTATCATGGATTCAGCAGCTTGAACAGCGATCAGAGCATGATCTTTAAGAATAACCAGTTTGGCCTCTGGCAATGCAGAAAGAAAATCGATGTCATGGCGAATATAGATAGGTCGTAATTGGCACAAAGCCAAGCAGGCCAAATCAGCGAGCTGATCTTGGTCGTAAGTCTCTGAGTATTCAGGTTGCCCAAGCACTTGGCCAACCAGAGTTTCCATATAATTATGAACATCTTCGCTCAATTGCATCTTGTTTCTCCTGCTAAACCGTCAAAACACTACGTTTCATTGCACTTCTCATCGATAGTGACCTTGTTACTTGAAGCTGCGTCAGGGTCGGCAAGCTGCAATGACAAGCTGCAACGGCAAGTAGCTTGTGTATAGATTGTAGATTCTGCACGACGCCATGAGATCACTGTAGCCGAATCTACCAAACTTTATCTTTAATCAAGCCTATACTTGTCACAATATACTTACGCAATAAGCATAGTTTTCATCACTGAACTTGAGTAAAAAGCTTGGAAATTCACGAAATCAAAGTATCCTTGGTTACAATTTTTAATTGTAGAATTATCATTAATTCAATGTAGAACCTCAGGAATTCATGTCTTCTAGCTTTGTTACTTCACCTTGGTTCCGTTTCGGTTTTCCTCTATTGCTGCTGGTAGCCATTTGGCTAGGCTTGAGCAATGTGGTATTGGTGATAAAGTCTAACTTAGGCATGGCGGTCAACCTCCCCTACATTCTCTTTTTGATTGCGCTAACCGTTGCTCACATTTTTAAACAAAGCAGAATCGCCATGGTAGCGATGACGATGTTACTGGCTTACTGGTTGATCCAAATTCGACTTCAAACGCCTTTAACCGTCAATTCCACCATGCTTGAACTCATTATGCTGAGCTTGCTTTTGCCTGTGGCCTGTTTTTTACCTTACGCCTACAAGAATGCTGGATTATTCAGCAAATCCTTTCTCAGTTACTTGGCTATTTTATTGCTGTTCATCTTTTGGGCTTGGCTGACCCAGCTACACATAGGTGAAACAGACCATTCCAGCCTCACCGAGGGAATATTTTTCGTTGTACCGCAAATTTCTCGCTTACCCTTGGTGGTTGTTGCCTATCTTGTCGCACTCGCAGGTATTGCTGCTATCTCGGTATTAACGCGCAATCAAATTCTTGATGTTGTGGTTTATAGTTCGATTGTATTGAGCATGAATGCGTTTGTGCTGTTTCATGTGCCTTATATTTCCACCATCATGTTTACCTTATCTGGGCTGCTTATTCTGGTTTACCTCATTTCCGCGGGCTATGAGATGGCATTTAACGACCCACTCACCCAAATTCCTGGTCGGCAAGCGCTTGATCAGGATTTAAAACATATAGGTCGAAAATTTACCCTCGCTATGCTCGATGTCGACCATTTCAAGAAGTTTAACGATACTTACGGGCATGATACGGGGGACGATGTATTAAGACTGGTTGCCTCTCGATTACGTGAAATCAACGGTAAAGCACGAGTTTACCGCTATGGTGGTGAGGAGTTCTCGATTATTTACAAAGGAAAATTGGCAAAGGAGGTTTTGCCTTTCATCGAGGCCTTACGGCAGGATATTGAGTCCTACGAGTTGGTGATTCGTGACACCAACCAGCGCCCGAAAAGTCATGCTGAAGGTGCAAAAAAACGCAGCCGAAAAAGTAACAGTGACATTGTCACTATTACCATCAGCATTGGCGTGTGTGATTCTGAGCTGTACCGCCATCCTATTGAGGCACTCAAAGCAGCGGATGGGGCACTTTATAAAGCGAAGCAAGCTGGGCGCAATTGTGTCAAAGTCGCTAGCTAATCTTGGTTGAAAAACAGCACAATGCTCCCGCCCTTGAATGCACTACCATAGTTAAACGTCAGTCCTAAGCCAATATTGTCAACGAGTTCCATCTCAAAAGGCGGTGTCATTAACCAACCAAAACTCGCCTCATAATAATTGGATGTCCCTAACGGCTCTTGTGGTGTACTACCCACATCAACTCGCTTAATACTGCCATAAATTGATTGAACGGAACGGCCAAGCTGAGTGAAGTCATAAACACCCGTTAAGGTGTTGGCGATATACCACCCTTCTGGATTACCCACTTCACCATTATTGGCTTTACCCCAACCGTAGCCACCAAAATAGTGCCATGCCGATGAGGCCTTCCAGCGACCCCAGCTTTTTTCTTCTTCGTACTGAATCTTAAGATTCGTCTCGACCAAGTTTGCCCAAGCATAAGTGTTAACCAGTAGCCCATCTAACGGCGAGAAGAGCATTTTAAATTGGGGGTTGTTATAGGTCACTGTGTTGCGGTAATAGAGTAGATGCGTTCCAATCGCCGGCGTCAAAGTCCAGTGATCGGTTAGTCGATATTGATAACGATAAAATATCGCCCCGCCCAGCACCGATTGACGATAGCGCTCCGTTTCCCCGGGCATATTGGCAATACTCAATTCATCATCAATGACGGAGGCGGAAAGACGAAAGAAAAGCTGATGCTGGTGATATGCCTCTTCCTCACTTAAAGCAAGTGTGATGGGGAGCGTACTCGATTTATATTTCTTGCGGTTTTCAATCGATTCAGGTGTACCCAAATTGTCATTGTCGGTTTTAAACCAATCGTTAGGATCAAAATTGTTGAACCCTGCAGTAAAAACATCACTATCCGACAAAACCACACTTGATGAGAAAGCTTGCTCAAGATGTTCTTGAATAAAATCATAGCTTTTTGCCGTTGCAGAAAACGACATCACAAGTAAACATCCAAAGCTTAGGCGTAAGGGTAACTTCATCAAATCTTGATTCTCATGTTACTGTCGGGTTCTAAATAATAATCGACTTAACCGGCATAAGGTACTGTTTACGGGAATTATTCCAGCCACAGTTGTAATGCAGCGCCATCACTGCGAGGATCGCTTGCGACTTCAAGGCTGGAATCCGTACCAACAACAATCGCTCCTGCATGCCCCATCAATTCAATACCATCGGGAACCGAATTGATTTGATGACCGCGGGCAGACAACTCAGTGCCGAGTTGCCCCATCAAAGACGACTCCATCTGCAGTTTTGTCGTGCTATCTCCCCACGTTCTCCCCAATAACCAACGGGGTTTTGCGATCGATTGCTCCAGTGAATCGCCTTGATATAGGTAACGACTGATCAAACAGGCTTGAGTTTGTGGTTGGCCATCTCCGCCCATGGTTCCGTAAACCATTCTTCGGCCATCTTTAAGCTCGGCATAGGCAGGATTCAAGGTATGAAATGGCTTTTTACGTGAGGCCAGACAATTGATGTGTTCGGGATCCAAAGAAAAACTTTGGCTACGTATGTTCCAGAGCACTCCACTAGAAGGTAGAACAACACCGCTACCAAACTCCCAGTAAATACTCTGAATAAAACTTACCATAGTGCCATATCGGTCTACTGCGCCCATCCAGACAGTATCACCAAGTTGCGTTTTTTGCGGCCAAGCTGCAGCTTGAGAGAGATTTACCTTCTCTGCAAGTTTATCGACTCGTTCGGCAATGAGGTAATTTTGCAGCGCGGTCGGAATGTATTTTTCATCAGTAACCGCTCGATTACGAATATCAAACGCAATTTTGGTTGCTTCAATGAGCAGATGGACATGATCGGCTTGCGATCTCGCCTGATGCGCCAGTCGATCATAAATTCCCAGAATCAATAACGAGGCTAACCCTTGAGTCGGAGCCCCCAGATTATAGAACTGGCCTTGGGACATATTATGAGTGAGCGGAGTAACGATACTGGCTTTATGCTGGATAAAGTCTGCTAAACGTAGGGGGCTTCCTGCCTCTTCCAACTCTTTAGCCATTTGTTGAGCTAACTCGCCTTGGTAAAAAGCGTCAAGCCCAAACTGGGATAAATGGGTCAATGTCTTCGCCAGCGCCTTTTGCGTGACAATGTCACCGACTTTGAGCGTATCTCGAAAAGGATTCAAATAGATTTGTGCAAAAGGTTCTAACTTAGCTAATCGGTTCCACGTTTTATGACTTGCCGCGGCAAGACTCGGAGTGGTAAGAATTCCCTGCTCTGCCGCTTGAATTGCAGGACTAAGCAGGGTTGAGAGAGAAATCCCTGATGAAAAGAGCTGCAACGCCGTTTGCCAACCCGAAATGGTTCCCGCCATCGTCAGTGCTGCGGCACCACCTTGCTGTGGTAATCCTTGGGCAGGGTCATAATCCGTCAGAGCAATACTCTGCGCCGAAGATCCGCACGCATCAATAGCAACAGGCGGTTTGTCTTTAGCGGCAATAAGCCAAAAACCATCCCCACCAATACTATTCATGTGGGGATATTGTACTGCGATCATCGCCGCTGCTGCGACCATAGCCTCACAAGCCGTTCCACTTTGGCGAAGGATATCTAAACCGGTTTCACTGGCTTTGTGATGGGGAGCCGTAAACGCAATTCGCGCCATAATTTACCTCGTAACAAAATGCACGAAGTTAACTTAAGCTTTTTGATTTATTCAGGCTATTGTACGTTGGTAGATATGAGGTAATGTGCAGGATATTGGAGCGGGCAGCGGGAATCGAACCCGCATCATCAGCTTGGAAGGCTGAGGTAATAGCCATTATACGATGCCCGCGCATCGAAGAGACGCCGCTACTATGCCACACTCTTACGAAAAGAAAACCCCTTTTTAATCATTTGCATGCTGTTTGATTATGAGTTGAGCAAACCATCCAATTTTCGACTAAAAAGAGTGCAGTTATGACCAGGTACGAAAGACAACCTGGTTCTTTCCATTCCGCTTTCCTTCGTACATTAAGCTATCGGCATCGTGCAAACTGAATGGCCGAGCTGGGTGTAGGTAAAATGCACAGCCTAGGCTGATGGTGAGTGACAGAGAGTGTTGGGCATTCACTACCCACTTTTTTTCTGCAACTCGTTGGCAAATTCGCTCAGCTAACTGCTGCGACTCTTCTGCATTTTTACCACGCGCTACAATAGCAAACTCTTCACCACCAATCCTTGCAAAGTAGGTATCCGATGCTAAAGCTTGTCGCACACACCCAACCACGAAACAGATGGCATTATCTCCTGCGCCATGCCCAAAGCGATCGTTAATGGTTTTGAAGTCATCAATATCAAAAACCATCAACGTTAAGCTGCCTGATCGTGTTTGTTCCGCTTCAAGATGTTCAAAAAACGAACGGCGATTAGCAATGTCCGTCAAGCTATCCGTTTTCGCTAAATAGGAGAGTTTTTGATTGGCTTCTTCAAGTTGCTGTGTTCGCAATCGAACGGTACGCCGTAGCTGAAGAGTATAAATAACGATACTGAGTAAGAGACCTGAAGCGAGAATCGGCATTAAGTAACGTGGATAAATCGTTTCAATATGAACCCATCGACTTAAAATACGGTTTTTCTCATTGCTACTTAATTGTGCAAACCCCTGCTCTACTTGCTCTAATAAATCCCTATTGCCTTTGGCGACCGCTGGACGTAATTCCTCTGAATAAAGAAACTTCACTGGCGTAAAATCTTTCGCGCCATTGGAAACCACTATATAGAAATTGGCGACCTGAGTATCGGCCACAAAACCATCTAATTCTCGTCGCTTTGCTGCAGACATCATCAATTCATTGTTGGCGTACTCAATCAACTTAAGTTGAGGATATTCTCGTTGCATGAACTCTTGTTCAAATCCCCCTTTTACTACACCTAATGAGACGTTAATGGCCCCCGATAGCAGCGTATCCAATTTATCGCCCAATAACGTGCGGTGTACGTAGAGTTGTGTATCGATTGTCAGTAAAGGTTCTGCAAAATCGAGATACGCTAATCTTGAAGCAGAACGGATCAAACCAGCTTGAACATCGGATTTGCCAAGCTTCACCGCTTCTAGGGAATCATTCCAATCCATCAGTTGGAATTCAATATCGACATGATTCGCTTCACCAAAAGCCAACCAAAAATCAATCAATATGCCAGAAGGCTGTCCCTGTTCATCCAAATAAGAATAGGGTTTCCATGCTTTTGAGTTGGCAATAGTCAAGGTTTGGCGCTCTACAGCCTCACTCATTGATCCGAATAAAAGCGGCCAAGCAATCATGAGAAGCAGAAACAGTTTGGTCGAAAAGCGATGATCCATTCGCTCATATCCTTTGTAAGTCACATTATTGGGCGATGACGGTGGCCAGTATTAAATGAAAGCAGGTGAATAGAAAGTATGGCGCTGACAGCAGGGGAATACAAACGATCAGTATCGACTAAATGAAAGATTTTATTGCAACGTAAAAAGCAACCTTTTGATTATGAGTGATCTTTTCCACACCTCACCGAGGTGTGAACCCTCCTTGGCTCTTCATCATAACCTGTTGCGGCTGAGGTACTGCTCGCAGACTGAATGCGCAGTCGGAACCAAACCATTTGCCGATCAAACGATCAAATTTGGCTTGCCTCGATATAAGCATTGAGCTCTTGCTGGCTAACAACGGTAAAGAGTTCACCATCTAGATAAAAAGTGACCTCATCTTGACCTTTTTCGCCACGCAATACTTTATGACTGCCATCGACATAGGTCACTTCCATCTGAAGCGTATGCGAATCAAGTTGTTCTAGCGTTGCTTTTTCGATCGGGCGCACTTGTGCTTTCAGTGGTGCTTCTGTCAAAGAGCGATCCAATTGACCATTGACTTTGATAATCGCTTTGGCAGGAATATCAACAACCGCTGGCGACTTTCCTGAAATTGGGTTTTTACCTGTCCAGAACTCAATCGAGTTAAAAATAAACAGGTCGGCAGTACTGGTTAAACCATAGACGGGTGAAAGCAGCAAAAACAGGCCTTCACGGGCGTAACGGTTATCCACCACTTCTAAATTGAATTTATTGACCAGTCCGGTCGCTGCCATTTGTCCCATACATCCAGTTAAGGAAGTGACACCCAATACTGCGATTAGCGCCATTTTTAGTGCATTATGCTTCATATCAATCTCCACTTATTTGAAAAAGGTGGGCGATAGTAGAGGCTTTTTTCAATTTTTGAAGGGGGAAGAAAGTGAATTAACCCTATTTTGACCAAGTGCTTTACTTATTAGTCAAATCATTTAATAAACATATAGTTACAAACAAGAAGCTAACATTACCCCACTTAATGTTTACTGATGATTCATCACGCTGAATGATTGGGTTGACTCACTAAAAACCACCACATTTCTTCACAAATACAACAGTGATGAAACAAGCGAAATTTATTTTTTATCCGTCTTTAAAAAGTGATTCCAATCACAAGGCTATTGGTTATAATCCGCGCGCTTTGCCAGAATTGTTGAATTTTGCAAAGTTATTTTGAACAAATATCCCAGATAACGGGGTTGTCTATCCTAATTTTTACTGAGTATCACAAATAATGAGCAAGATTGATAAAGCTATGCGCATTCTGCTGGCGGGTTTCTGTATCAACCTTTGTCTTGGCATTCTTTATGCCTGGAGCGTTTTTAATAAAGCCCTAGTTACCGACTTTGGCTGGAGTGCAGCGGATGCCTCTTCCCCTTATGCTATTGCAACCATCGCTTTTTCTGTCTGTCTTTTAGTTGCTGGCATTCTGCAAGACCGCATGGGTCCACGTAATATCCTGATTTTAGGTACCACCTTAACGGGTTTAGGCATGATTGCCTCAGGTTTTGCTTCTTCTGTTTTGATGCTCAATCTCACCTTCGGCGTGATGACGGGTGCAGGTATCGGTTTTGGCTATGCTTGCCTCTCCCCGTCCGCTATGAAGTGGTTCCACCCAAGTAAAAAAGGCATGGTAAATGGCCTGATTGCAGCGGGTTTTGGTCTGGCAGCGATTTATCTTGCGCCACTGACATCAGCCTTGATTACTCATTTAGGCATTCAAACCAGCTTTATGATTCTGGGCGCGGGTGTACTGGCGATTGCGGTACCGCTCGCCTGTACGATTAACAACCCACCAGCGGGTTATGTGCCTGCTGAGCCGAAACTGAAAGCCGGTCAAGAAGCAAAAGTAGTCGCCAAAGTCGCCAACTTAAGCTGGAAAGCCATGCTGAAAACACCTCAGTTCTATGCATTGTGGCTGATGTATGCTCTTGCCGCTTCTGTTGGTTTGATGATCATCGGTAACATCACGAACATCGCTAGCGTGCAAGCAAACCTACCGAACGCGGTATACCTTGCCTCAATCTTGGCGATTTTCAATTCAGGCGGCCGCGTTGCTGCGGGTATCTTGTCAGATAAAATTGGTGGCGTGCGTACTCTGCTGCTGGCATTTTTGCTGCAAGGCGGAAATATGGTATTGTTCGCCACGTTTGACTCAGAATTCACCTTAATCATCGGCACGGCGATTGCCGCGGTTGGTTACGGTACGCTACTGGCGGTGTTCCCATCGATCACGGCAGAATTCTATGGCTTGAAAAATTACGGCACCAACTATGGCGTACTCTACACTTCATGGGGCATTGGTGGCGCGATTGGTGCGGCAGTCGTGGGTTACTCAATGACTCATGGTGGCGGCTACAACTTGGCATACACCATTTCTGCAGCAATGATGGCCGTGTGTATCCTTCTTGCTCTGATCACCAAGCCTATTTCAGCGGAGAAAGTGGCTCAGTTGCAAACCGCCTAAGCAGCGTTAGCTTTTATATAAATAGCCTGACCCAGTCAGGCTATTTGCATTTCTATTCCCTTCCGACTTGAAGCTGCAGCGGTGTTGGCTACGTTCGTTCACCCCAATCACATAGTCTATTTATGCTCATGGGAATTATGAGAGCCATCCTTGGCTCTCACCAAAGGCAAGCCGATGGCTGTGCAAATTTGTTCCAGACAAATTTGTCACTCACTTGCCGCCCACATGCAACTGCAAGTGGTTTGGGTATACGCTTGTTTCTTTAAAGCAAGCGGAATGAAAGTGCACCGTGAGTTGGACATCTCCCCTCTTCCTTTGCTTTAATTCACCTATTCTCTTCTTGAATTTTGTCATTATGAATTTCAAATCTTCGATTCTGTTGCTGCTGGCCACGGTTTTCTCCGGTTGCGCCATGTACGCAGGCATCAACTATGATCAGCTCTTTGGCACAGAGCAGGTACGTGAGCGACAATTACCTTTGCACTCTAGCCAAGCTCAGCATTTTTTAAACGAAGTAAAACCCATCTTAGATAACCGCTGTGTCGTCTGTCACGCCTGTTACGATGCACCCTGTCAGCTCAAAATGACCTCGGCTGAAGGCATTGATCGCGGGGCGAGCAAAGCGTTGGTTTATCAGGGAACTCGGCTGACGGCCGCTACTCCAACTCGTCTCTACGAAGATGCTCAGTTAACCCAAGAGTGGCGAGCTGCTGGTTTTCATCCCGTGCTGAATGAGCGAAATCAAACCGCGCAAGCCAATCTTGATGCTGGGGTGATGGCACGTTTGCTGATGCAGAAAGAGCGTCATCCACTACCACAGCAAGATCAGTTACAAGGATTTGATTTTTCAATTGATCGTGAGCAAACCTGCCCAACGATCAACGAAATGGATCACTTCGAACAAGTGAATCCTAATTGGGGAATGCCCTTTGGTATGCCGAATTTATCCCCCAAGGAGTACACTACCCTGCTCTCTTGGCTACAAGAGGGAGCCGTGATGAATCAAGCGCTCCCGCTGAGTGCGCAAGAACAAGCTTTGGTTACGGAATACGAAGCCTTGTTGAATCACAGCTCGCGTAAAAATCAGCTCGCAGCACGCTATATCTACGAACATCTATTCCTCTCACATCTGTACTTTTCAGAGATAGCGCAGGAGCGGCCTCGTTTCTTTAAACTCATCCGCTCCAGTACTCCACCGGGTGAGCCTGTAAAGCGAATCGTGACGCGTCGTCCGTACGATGATCCGGGCGTTGAGCGAGTCTATTATCGCCTTGTGCCAGAACAAGAGACGATTGTCGATAAAACCCACATGCCTTTCGCACTCAACAAGCAACGGATTGCGAACTGGAAACTCTGGTTTATTGATGCGGATTATGAGGTTGCCGAGCTTCCAAGTTATCGTCCGGATATTGCCGCAAACCCGATGTCCGCGTTCATCGACCTTCCCGTGAAAGCGCGCTTTAAGTTCTTGCTCGATAATGCGCAAAATACGGTGATGGCCTTTATCAAAGGCCCAGTGTGTCGAGGCCAGTTGGCGCTGAATGTGATTAACGATAGATTCTGGGTCTTCTTCCTCGATCCTGAGAAAGCCGATCTTCCAGAAGTCAACGAATTCTATCGCTCACAAGTCAACAATTTGAAGCTACCGGCTGAACAAGAGAATACGGCACTGCCGCTGAGTAACTGGGTACGTTATTCGCTACAACAAAGCCGTTATCTCGAAGCAAAATCTGAATTTATTAATCAATGGTTTAAAAATGGTACGCACCTTACCACGGACATCATTTGGGATGGAGCGGGCATAAACCCTAATGCCGCATTAACGATTTTCCGCCATTTCGATAGCGCATCTGTCGTGCAAGGATTGGTGGGTGAGCCTCCCAAAACCGCTTGGATAATGGATTATGCGCTGCTTGAGCGCATTCATTATCTGCTTGTTGCTGGTTTTGATGTATATGGCAATTTCGGACATCAGTTGATTACTCGTATGTTCATGGATTTTCTGCGCATGGAGGGTGAGAGTAATTTTGTTGCCCTGCTACCACGCGATATGCGCCATCAGGAGTTATCTAGTTGGTACCAAAATCAAAGTGTACAGTTTTCCGATTTCTTGCAACGTAACGTAAAACCCTTTGATCAGCCAACCAGCGTTAACTATGTGACTGATAACCCGAAACAGGAGCTGTTTGCTAAACTCCGCAAGCAAGTACAGTCGGTATTGAGTGATCGATACGTGATAACTCAAACGGGATTCAAAGCCGAACATGAGTTTGCTTTGCGCCAAATCGATCATCTGCGTGGTGAAGGTTTGCTGCCCATTCCGCAATTGATGATGTTGATGATTGAAAGTGAACAAGGTAAACCGCAACTGTTTACGCTCATCCACAACAATGCCCACACCAATATCTCGAGCTTGTTTGATGAACAGAACAACCGCGACCCCAAAAATGATAATTTGACTTTAGTGCGCGGAGTGGTCGGCAGTTATCCATCGGCGTACTTAACACTGAAAGAAAACCAGATCCCGGAGCTGTATCAACGCCTTGCGGCGATGAAGTCAGAGCAAGATTATGTCGCCCTATTGGATCGTTTTGCAGTACGCCGCAGCTCACCCGAATTTTGGGCATTTAGCGATCTTGTGCATCAATGGTATCGCCAAGATCAACCCATTGAGTTTGGTTTGCTCGATTACAACCGTTTCGAAAACCGTTGAACCAAGTTCTTCCCCTTAAGAAAAAATTTTCTTAAGGGGAATCCTTTGTACACATCCATACGTATCAAGCAGTGCTATTCATTTTTACTCTGGCCGCGTGCTATGAAATAAAGGGGATAGGCTAAACTTGTCCTAGATGGGATAGAATCCATTATTGTGTTGTCCTAATGTTTGACATGCACTATGCAGAGAGCCATCACAGGAGGTATTGGATGAACATTCGTGATCGCATCGAAGCCATTGAGCAAGAAATTTATGTGGCTTGCTCAGAAGGAGATCTGGCAACGGTCAACTTACTCGAACAGCAATTGGAGCAGCTACGCGGTAAAGCGCAGCCTTGGTCTGATGAGCCTTACGCTCCTGAAGGACGAGATTACTGGGATAGTGACTGGCGTTGATGCCTAATAGACAGTTAAGGAGGCCGAACGTAAATCATTCGGCTTCCTTTTAATTATGTGCCCAGAATCAACAACGGCAGACTTAGCAACGTATCTCCTGTCGAAGCAAAACCTATGATGATGGCAATTAATCCACTGACTAAAGCAAAGTACCAGATGGTGGAAACCATTTGTGCATAACGATTCAGGGGTAACAAATGACTGTGATGGCGCTGACGCCACTCAAAAACAATATCTAGTGCGCCCATCAAAAGTAAGAACCCAAACAGGGTTAAGCCCAAGCTGTAACTTAACGCAATCCCACCAAGAATCGCGAGCACACAGAGGATTACCCCCATTTTACTGTTCATCGAAAAGCTCACGCTTTTGAGAATGTGCCCGCCATCCAGCGGTAAAACAGGCAATAAATTAAACAAATTAAGAAACGCATTAAATACTGCCAGCGCTGCCCAGAAAGGCGAATCCGTCACCCAGTACACCCCAACGAGCAACAAGGACAATAGGAAACCAAAACACGGTCCCATGATCGAAATCACCACGTCTTGCCAACGGGTATTGATCTTTTCATCGCTGAGGGCGAGTCCACCAAGGAATGGCACTAGATAGATGCCTTTGGTTTTCATGCCAAAATATTTCATGGCTCTTACATGGCCATACTCATGGAAAACCAAACAGCCGATCAGGGCGAGCGCAAATTGAAACGAAAAAAGCCAAGAGTAGGCGGCCAAACTGGCCGATGCCATGACCACTTTGATCATTTTGGCACTTTTGAGTGCTTTCATCGCTAAAGAGACAAGGCCGATAACACTGAATCGACGTTCTACCTTAGGGGCCTCATACGGTGTTTGGCGTTCAACATCCTTTTCACTGCGCATGCCTTGCGCCACAAGCTCACCGTTGAGTTTGGTTTGGTACTGTAACTGAAACGGTTGCCAAGTCAGTGCGATCTCGAGACAACACTCTAACACATGCTCCCCTTGAGTCAGTTGGAAATGGTGTTGAATATCCCCTTCATACTGTTCTTGTGCTGGGCGCTGAGCAACCAAAATGTTGTCCCAAAACAGTTGCTGCCAACCCGCCATCGTCCCTTCAAGTCGTAGTGGCTTACCTAAATAATCAATGCAAAGCAGTTCCAAAGCTCACTCCAGTCGTCAAAAAATGATGCTGCATTATACCGAATGCCTTGAGAAGAAGCAGAAATTTACTCTTTTTGAGCCAAGTGATTGGCGCAGAAAAGTGGTGTTTTGCCGGAAATTGCCGAATATCCCTTTAAATTCTGAGTTTAAAATGGATAATACGCGCTTACATTTATTTACAAGGTGGGTACTATGTCTACTGAAGCAACTTTACTTGAACGCTGTCAATCACAATGCGAGCTATGCGCGGCCTCTACTCCTCTTTCTCCTTTTGTGGTTGCTCCGCATGCCCTCGTCACTGTCGATCACGCAGTGATGCTGTGTGACACCTGTAAAGGACAAATCGAAAACCCAGAAACGGTGGATATGAACCATTGGCGTTGTCTGAATGACAGTATGTGGAGCCAAGTTCAACCTGTTCAGGTTCTCGCATGGCGCCAACTGAAACGTATTTCTGAAACGGAAGGCTGGGCTCGTGATCTGCTGGATATGATGTATCTTGATGAAGAGACCGCTAAGTGGGCAGAAATTGGCATGGACGATGATGCGGAAAAACCACGCGATGTAAATGGTGTCGAGCTGAAAAAAGGTGACGATGTCACCGTCATCAAAGATCTACCAGTCAAAGGCTCAAGCATGGTCATCAAACAAGGTACTGCAGTACGCGGTATCGCGTTAACCGAAGATCCAAAGCACATTCAAGGTAAGGTGAACGGCCAAACCATGTACATCATTGCTGAGTATTGCCGTAAAAAGTAATCGATGATTGAGCGAGTGAAAGCTTGATTAAGATAATAAAGAAAAAGCGCTTTAGGCGCTTTTTCTTATTTGAAGCATATTCGTAGCAAATACGCCCTTCAAGAAACAAAAAAGTCGGCAAATGCCGACTTTTTAAACTCTATTTACGCTTAACGGTATAAACCCACATCTTTTTGGATGTGTGCTGACATTTCAGTCGCGTAGTAATGACGTGGTGCATTATCTACAAACAGAATGTCAAACAGATGAGCAATCAATCCTTTGAAGTTAACCGCGTAGGTTTTTTTATCCTTAGAGGTTGGGACTGTCATTGTTCCCATTTGCATTGCCTGAGCCATGATTGCCTCTCTTGAATCGGTAACTTACTTTGTTGAGGTGAATATTAGTCAATGCACATCTGGTTAGAAAATGACTAATTTTGACGATTTGGATTACTAAAACTAATGAAACAATGCATTAACATACTGCCATTTAGATATTCAATAAGTCACTAAAAAGTTCAAACTTTAAGCGTCTTTCACGCATAACTATGACGTCATTTTTTACAACACAAAAAACTTTAACAACTTATTTACTAAAAATATTTTTATCTCCCCATGACTCTACTCAACAACGAGGCACAGGGAGATAACATTTGAAATTTAAGAGACTTTCTCTGCGATGGGTTTGGATTGAGAACGCTCACGGAGTACAGACGCGATCACCGCCGTGCTCATGGTCACCAGTAGCACGCAGAGTGAGATCGGCGTTGGAATTGCCCATGCTGAATCAACTAACATCATCTTCACCCCGATAAACATCATAATGAAAGCCAAAGCCGGTTTAAGATAGAAAAATTTATCCATCATGCCTTGAAGTACAAAATACAGAGAGCGCAGCCCCAATAAAGCAAACACGTTCGCTGCCAGCACTAAAAATGGCTCTTGGGTCATGGCAAAAATCGCAGGAATCGAATCTAAAGCAAACATCACATCCATGAACGCAATGACGCCAATCACAATAAACATCGGGGTTACCCACCACTGCCCTTGCTGCTTACAGATCAATGCATTGCCTTGATACTCTTTCGTCACGTTGAAGCAACGACGAATCCAACGTTCAGGCAGTGGGTTAATCGACTCTTCACCTTTATCGCGCGCCAATTGGATCCCTGTCCAAATCAGAAACAGAGCAAACACGTATAAGATCCAGTGATATTGACTGAGCAGTTGCGCCCCCACGGCAATCATGATCGCACGTAAAACCAGCGCGCCGATCACCCCCCAAAGTAAAGCTCGTGGGCGTAAGTGCTCTGGCACTGAATATTGATGAAAAATAATCGCAAACACGAACAAGTTATCGACACTTAACGACTTTTCGAGCAAATAGCCGGTAATAAAAGAAAGAGTGGCTTTCTCGGCACTGTAGCTGCTGTGAGGGGCGTACCATTGCCAGCCGTAATAAAGGCTAATCGCAAAGACAAACGCGAGAAGAAACCAGGCGATGCTCCAGATGGCCGCTTTTTTGATCGTGACATTCCCACCACGGGTTTGCCAGAGATCAACGGCTACAAGAGTTAAGGTAAGTAGGCCAAAGCCAAGATAAGTGATTGGGGACATATTTTCCTCCGAAAACGGAAGATCTTGCTTCGTCGCCAGACATCAAGACCTTCCGCATACCAATGATTCCTGCAACAAATGCAGTATTGAATGCGTTGGTCTCGTCGAAGCGTTGAACTTGGATTCAGAGCTTAATATTTGCCGGTTGAGTGAAACTCAACGTGATGACGACAAATAAACCTAAGGCGACTACTCCCCAAAACGTCGCCATTCTATGCCTGTGGTTTGACCGTGTCTAGTACAAAAAAAGGAGCCATATTCAATGACTCCTTCACGTTCGGCTTACCATTTTTCTATACACCATTGCGTAATGATTACACTCCCGCAAACGGCAATAGATAGATAAGGGCGGACCATATCCCCACCCAAGCCACTACCACTAATGTATCGAACCAATCTCGGCTTAACATGTTCTCCCTCCCCTTGCTCAGCAATATTGAGCAAAAACTAGGCAAAACAAAGCAAGCTATATGCCAACCTACTTGATCAACTTGGTGTTGACGTGACATCCAAACCATTTGCAGTCACAAATAGGCAGTAAGGCAAAGAGATATCCGTTTTAATGATGGTGGCATTCACAAGCATCATGCGCTTCAAAAGAGAGCAAGGACGGGCAGTCAGACAGCAGCTCAATAAAGGCATCGGCCATAGAAATCTGTGTCACCATGCCCTCACCTTCCATATCAAGCAGCGCATCATACCCTTCTTTTCCTTTCATGGTATAAGCGGAAGAGGTTCCCCAGTACAAGGCTTCAGAATCCACCGCTTGCCACTCACCATCTAATTGGATCTGCAGTTGTGTAATGCGTTGACCTATGGGCTTATCCGCTAAGTATTGATAACGCAGGTGATGGCAATATGGATAGCTGCCTGAGCCTGTTCCTTGCACGCCATTACTGAGCGCGTTATTGATCGCACCTTCCAGAGCGCGTGCGATCACTTCCCCTTTCACTTGGTAAACGCCGATCGGCACGGCAAATGGCAAAAGCTTTCCTGCCACATCGGCAACCGAGATGCTACCCGGCAAAATTGACGTACGGACACCACCCGCATTATGGATGGCAAACTGAACGTCTAAGCCACGCTTATTCAATGCATACACAAATGCTTTCGCGACCAGAGGGGCAATCTCACTGCCGCCTTCAGCATCCGGTATGCGCAAATGGCGTAAAGTGCGATCCGCATGAGCGATAATTTGTTGTTGCAGTTGACGCACTTGGGGTATGTATTTCTCCTGCAATAGACTTTGCACCACAGGATCTTTTTTACACACCACCACATTCGGATGGTTATCCACTTCATCACGCGCTTGACTATAACGCTCACTGATCTGCTCTTGGCTCATGCTGGCATCAACAAACATCCGACGCCCGAGCAGTAGCTCATTCCGCCCTTCAAATCGGGTCACCTCACCATTGGCGGCAAAATCAATCTGACAATGGCCAAGAGTAAGCGCGTAAAATCCAGCTTGAACGATATAGGTGTGATTGATTTTTAAACCATATTCATCTTGACTGCCGAGGCCAAGGGCTGAGAAATCACCTTGTAGTACATGGCTATGCCCTCCCACAATCAGACTGATCCCAGACACTTGTTCCGCTAATGCAATGTCACCGTCATAGCCTAAGTGACTCAGCAAAATGATCTTATTGATGCCGTGTTGGTGGATTGCCGCAATCGTCTTTCGTGCCGTTTCGATGGCGTTCACAAACGGAGTATCACTGTCTGGGTTGGCAATATCGGCCATCTTATCAATCGACAGGCCAAAGATAGCAATTCTTTCACCCTGCGCCTTTTTCTCAATCCAGCGTGCATGGCCCTGAAGCGCATCATAACTGTAGACTTTAGGGTTGCTCCCCAAACGCAGCGATTTGCTGTCTCGTTCTTGTGATAAATCCCAGTTGCCCGCCAACAAAGGAAATTGAATGCGCTGCGCGAATTGAGCAACGGGATAATTCCCCATATCCAATTCATGATTACCGATGGCCATCGCGTCTAACTTGAGTGCATTGAGCATGTCGGCATTCGCTTTACCTTTGAACAGCGAAAAGTAGAGTGTTCCTTGGAAACAGTCTCCCGCATGTAAAAACAGAAATTCGCGCTGCATGCGCTGCGCATCATCGCGTAATTGAGCAATACGGGTTGCAATTCGAGCAAAGCCCCCAGCACTGACAAAGGGTTTTAAAATATCCGCATCATGTTCCAGAGTCAGTTGTAACGAGGTAGGTTCAAAGTAGGAATGGGTGTCATTAATGTGTGCCAGCGTGATCGACGCTGGCTGATTTTTTCTTCTCATAGGCATACGTCTTCTCTCTTTTCCACTCCTATCCTAGCCCGCCGATCATGACAGAATCGTGACTTTTATGAAACCTCTCTGAAATTTTAGTGACGCTAAATAACTTATGTCACATTTTCTTCGTGTTATTCATTACAAAAATGTGAACTCTGGTTTGAAAAACCAAGCTTAACACCCTGCTTATATTGGGTTTTTCCTTTATTCTTAAAGAAAACCTCATAAGATAGCCTACACTATGGGCCCTGGTGAGGAATCTAAGGAGCAGCCTATGCATTTAGAGCGAATTGAAATCGCTGGTTTCCGTGGCATCCGCCGACTATCACTGACCTTTGATGAAATCACCACACTGATTGGAGAAAACACTTGGGGTAAATCGTCCTTGCTGGATGCCCTGTCGGTAGTATTGCCGGCGGATGGCACTCTATACCCATTCACCCTGCAAGATTTCCACGTTGATTACTCGATTGCCGATGCGCAGACGCAAAATTTGCAGATCATCCTTGTTTTCGCCGCCAACGACCTCCATGAGCCCAAGGCTGGGCGCTATCGCAAACTCAAACCACTTTGGCAAACCGATGAACAAGGGGCGCAAAAAATCATTTATCGGATCAGCGCCTCAAGGGTCAAATATGACATCAGCACTCAATACGCTTTTCTAGATTTAGAGGGCAACTCACTCACTCTGCATCACTCAGAAAAATTGGCGCAAGAGTTGATGAGTTTACATCCAGTGATCCGCTTAAAAGATTCTCGACGTTTTGAAAAATCGCTCGCCAATGGCAACGGCAAGAATGCTCGTGTCGAGAAACGGATCAGCAATACGTGGCGACGTTTAATGGCGACGCCCGGACACGTTAACAAAGGCGAGATCCGCAGCAGTTTGAGCGCAATGAACTCTCTGGTTGAGCACTACTTTTCGTTCAAAAGTCAAAGCCGGAAAAATCCGCGCCGCGAACGCGACAGCTTACTGTATGCGGCCTCTCCGAGTGAGAAAAGCCTCAGCCAAATCATTCATGAAACCAAAAATAAACAGACTAAGCTGCTGCTTCTTGGTTTACTCAACGCGTATTTACAAGGCAAAGGACCCAAAGAGCTGCGCCGCTGCGCTCGGCCGATTTTGATCATTGAAGATCCGGAAGGTCGTTTGCACCCTACGCACCTTGCCCGAGCTTGGAGCTTTTTAGATTTGCTCCCCATGCAGAAAATTCTCACCACCAACAGCAGTGATTTACTGGGGGCGGTGCCTTTGCATTCGATTCGTCGTTTGGTGAGAAAATCCGATCGCACCATTGCGACCTCCGTTTCGCAGCGCAGTTTAAGTCGAGATGAGTTGCGCCGCATTGGTTTCCATATCCGCTTTCACCGTTCGGGAGCGCTCTTTGCTCGCTGCTGGCTGCTGGTTGAAGGTGAAACGGAAGTGTGGCTATTTAACGAACTCGCCCATCAATGCGGATACAACTTAGCTGCAGAAGGTGTGCATATCATCGAATTTGCTCAATCAGGGCTAAAATCCTTAATCAAGGTTGCACGTGCGTTTGGTATTGACTGGCATGTGGTGACCGATGGAGATCCAGCGGGGAAAAAATACTCGGCGACCGTACGAGGATTACTGGGACATGATCAAGAGCGACATCGCTTAACCGAATTGCCCGATCGAGACATTGAGCACTTCCTTTACTCGCACGGCTTTGAATACTTCTTCAAAGAGCTGGTTAAAATTCCTCATGACCACCCAATCCCCGCCAAAAAAGTGGTCTCTAAAGTTCTGAAAAAACACGCGAAACCGGATTTGGCTTTGGCGATCGTTTCACATTGTGAAAGCAATGGAACAGAGTGTATTCCTGTACTCCTGCGCTGGACGTTAAAACGGGTCATCACAATGGCAAACGGCAATACCTAGGATTGGTAAAGGTTTTCATCTACACAGGGATTAAATCTCCCTCACCTAGCTGGGGCTCTTACAAAAAAGCCACACAAAATTGTGTGGCGGTATCTAAATTCTTTCGATACGAATTATCAGGGGTACTCTTTACCAATCGTTTTTACCAATAGTTTTTTAACCAGTAGATTCTTTCACCTATCGCTTTTCTGCCAATCGTTTCTGAGAAAAGTTTCACACGGACCTTCACGCTTAGCGAGAAGTCATTTCGCTCACGATGGTCGTTTGTTCAGCGCGAGGTTGCTTGAGCTTGTGATATAACCAAAGACCACTGGCTTTCATCAGATAACCAAACACACCACCGAGCATTAAAGACGGGATCACCAATTGCCAGTTTCCAGCAGCAGCAAAGGTTGCACAGCAACCGATAAAGGTACCTGGGATATAAGCCAACCAGGATTTTTGCGCTTGGATACACATGATAAAAGCCACTAAAGCCGTCACAACGTAACCGATAATCTCAATGCCAACCCATTGACTGGCATGAATGATCACCATTGCCCAGAAAACACCCGTTAGGTTGGTTAATAAGCTCTGACCTAGCCCTTTCAAGCCATCTTTAGGGGACGCAAAGTAGCTCGTACAGCCAAGAAAACCAGCCCATGAGAGCAAGCCGAGTGACACCGCAATCCATCCCCAAACACCAGAGAGAATTCCTGTGGTTAACGCAATAGCAAACAGAGTGCTCATATCCGCCTCATACATGCTGAAAAGTTTTCAGCCTTGGTGAATTAAGGCGACATGCTAACCGAAGAAAATGGGAATATTAGTGATTAAAATCACAATAAAATGATAATAGAAATCTTCATTACATTCATTTGGTGACGCAACCGATAAATCAACAGATTCAGGAAATATGATACCCCTTATAAGATGCTCGGTTTTCCTTTCATCATGCGTAATCCTTCACGTTTAATGCACTCAGCCAGTGGGTTTTCTTCCATATCTGCACGCCAAATAAAAGAGAGAGTACGCTCCATATTGAGCTCCGGCACATTCAGTGCAACCAGTAATCCACTTTCGATAAAGCGTTCGACATCCAAATACGGTAGGCAAGTCAAATAAGGGCCATTGGCCACCAACGTGCGTAACACAGGAACATGTTCATATTCGCGCCAAACATCTAAGTCTGGGATTAACGGATGGATCACACTATCAAAAATATTGCGAGTCCCTGCGCCTTGCTCGCGCAGAACCCATTTCGCCTGTTCAAGCTGAGCAAGACTGACCGATTCACGTTTCGCAAATGGATGATGTGCCGAAGCGACAATCGTTAAGTGATCGCGACACCATACCTCTTGATAGATGCGGTTGTCATCGCAGCGTCCTTCAATAATCCCAAGATCGTATTTATAGTCGAGGACGCCTTCGATCACTCCCTTGGTACTTTTCACACCCAATGAGATGCGAATCTCAGGAAAGTCACTATCAATAATACTGATGAGATCAGGCACCAAGTGTTCCGCCGGGGTTTGACTCGCGCCTAAGCGGATCTCACCACTTAAGAGGTGTTGATCATAAAAGCCCATTTCAATCTGCTGGGCATCTTGCAGTAAACGCTTTGCTTTAGGGCGTAGCCACATGCCCCAATGGGTTAATGCCATCTGTTTACCTTGTCTTTCAAACAGAGGGCGTCCGAGCATTTTTTCCAACTGAGCTAAAGACATGCTCGTTGCTGATTGAGTGAGCGCCAGTTTATCCGCAGCCTGACTGACACTGCCACAATCGGCAACTGCATCAAATACTGCTAATTGCTTTAATGAATACCGCACTGCCTATCCTATTCTTTTCATTCACTGTTTTGCTCCAGATGAGCAAACGGTTTCATTTTACGCTTCATCCCTACCATATCAATAGAATTGATGTGGTTTTTAAAAATTATCAATTTTACCTTTACTCCTTTGTCCCCCTAATCTGATGGCGTAGCAACGCATAAGGTGTTGTGTACTAAACGGAGGTAAACATGAAATTGAGTTTGGGGAGCGAATATGTCTGCAGCCTACTCTAAAAATCAAAACTGCTTTTCACCCACGGAAATGATGGCAGAAGCAGAAAAGTTCGCACTGAGTAAAGCGAAAAAAACCAGCGGCATGATCTTAGGTCTTTCGGTCATGGCGGGCGCTTTTATCGGTTTGGCTTTTCTGTTCTACATTACCGTCACCACAGGCAGCGCTTCTGCCGGCTGGGGATTGAGCCGACTGGCGGGTGGTGTAGCGTTCAGTATGGGGCTGATTTTGATCGTCATCTGCGGTGGCGAGTTGTTCACAAGCTCTGTGCTATCTAGCATCTCATGGGCAAATCGCGAAATCAGTTTTGGAAAAATGCTCTCTATCTGGGGCAAGGTGTACGTCGGTAACTTTATCGGTGCCATTTTTCTACTGCTTTTGGTGACAGCGGCTGGCCTTTACCAGCTTGATGAAGGCCAATGGGGTTTAAATGCCCTCAATATTGCGCAGCACAAACTTCATCACACCACAGTACAAGCTTTTGCTTTAGGCATTCTATGTAACCTACTGGTTTGTTTGGCGATTTGGCTGACCTTCAGTTCAGCGAATGCCATGACTAAAGCGGCCATGACCATCATGCCTGTCGCGATGTTTGTTTCTAGCGGCTTTGAGCACTGTGTGGCCAATATGTTCATGGTTCCACTGGGCATTGTTATTCAAAACTTCGCACCAGACAGTTTCTGGCAACAGGTTGGTGTGACAGCCAGCCAATACAGCGATTTGAATGTCACACAATTTATTACGGCGAACTTAATACCGGTCACGCTCGGCAACATTGTGGGTGGTGCCGTGCTGGTTGGCCTCGCCAACTGGAGCATTTACCGCCGCCCTCAGTTAAAAGCCGCCAATGTTGTCACGATTACGGAAACTCAAGCACTTACGTCAGTCAAGGAAACTCTTATGAAAAGCACAATTACAGTAAAAGATATGATGAACTCTCAACCTGTTACTCTCAGCGTTGATATGACCACTCCAGCCGCGATCGACACTCTGCTCGACCACCATTTGTCCGCCGCTCCAGTTGTCGATATGCAAGGTCGCTTGGTTGGCGTGCTCTCTAGCCATGATGTAATGGTTGACCTTTGGTGCCAAGACTACTTGCCAAGCCAAGACCAAAAAGTGGTAGATCTGATGACTCGTGATGTGATTGCGATTGATGTCAACGACAAGCTGGTGGATGTGGCGGAGTTCTTCTGCATTGATAAAGAACAGCTATTCCCGACTACAAGCATGGGCATTGCCACTCGCTTCAGCGCTCTGTCATTAGAAGAACGCGCGAAAAGTATGAAGGTAAACAAACCACATATGCTGCCTGTTCTACACAATGGTCAGTTAGTGGGAGTACTGGAGCGTAATGATGTGCTTGAAGCGCTGCGCCCGATTTATGGTGAACGGGTAAGAATTGTCAAAGATAAAGCGTTGGCTCGTGCTTAACACTCATTTTGGTTAGGAAATAAGTCGCTTAACCAAAAGCAAGCCCCCAAATTCTGGGGGCTTTTTCTACTCATCTGAGCCATGAATGAGTAAGGAATCAACATCGATTATTTTTGAACGCCTTCCACATGCAGTTCCATATCGACATAGCTAGAAGCACCCATCACTTGAATGCCGAAATCTTTCAGCTCAAGACGGGTCGTACCCGCAAAACCAGAACGCTGACCACCCCATGGATCTTGTCCAGCGCCGATAAACTCAGCATTGATCACGATGGGTTTAGTTTGACCATGTAGAGTCAAGTCACCTTTCACTTCAAGCTGACCATTGCCTTTATCAACAACTTCGGTGCTCTTGAAGGTCGCGGTCGAATATTTCGAAGCATCGATAAAATCTGCGCTGCGAATGTGCTTGTCACGCTCCGCATGGTTTGAATCTAGGCTGCGTGTATCCACATTCACCACAACACTCGAAGCGGCAATGTTGGCAGGGTCGTAAGAAAACTCACCATCAAATTTATTGAAGCGTCCCTTAATGTAGCTATAACCCAAATGATTCACTTTGAAGTTGATTGAAGCATGCGCGCCTTTTGTATCAATCACATAGTCAGCGGCATTAGCTGCAAATGGGATGGACATGACTGCAGCAAGACCAACTGCCATTAGTGTTTTTTTCATTTTGATGCTCCTGTCAGCATTTTACGTAACGTGTTATCACGGTTAATAAAGTGGTGTTTAAGTGCGGCGACGGCATGCAGCCCCGCCAGTATGATTAAACCCCAAGCCGTATAAAAATGGATATTGCCTGCGATATCCGCTTGGTTTTCAAATAGAGCCCCCGCCCCAGGTACCGTAAACCAGTTGAACACCTCAATACCTCGACCATCTTCCGTTGAGATGAGATACCCAGAGACAAAAAGAACAAACAATCCAACGTACATCAAGTGATGAGCACTTTTAGCCGCTACGATTTCCCAGCGCGCGCCTTCAATTTTCGGAGATGAAGAAAGCGCTTTCCAAATCAGACGAAATAACGTCAAACCTGCCAGTAACAAACCTACCGACTTATGCCAGTGTGGTGCTGTGCGGTACCATTCACTGTAGTAAGAGAGATCCATCATCCAAGTGCCAACGGCAAACATCCCGATAACGACCAAAGCAGAAATCCAATGGATACTGCGAGTGACCAAGTTATAGTGTTGGCTGTCTGAATTTTTCATTACGTCATTGCTCTTATCGTGTTTCAGTTACAGGGTTGTAGCTTATTGGTTAACAATTATTCTCGAAAGAGTATTTACCAATTTTTACGTTGCGCCTAGTCAATCCATCTGAAGAAGTACATCAAAAAATTAGAACGAACTTTGACAGAGTATAGACAACATTCGCCATTTATGGCTTTCACGCACCTTGAAAGAGTCATATCAGTCAAGAAGGTTCATGACTGACTTGTAACAAAAAGTGAATTTGGTAATTCATCGAACAGTACAAAGCTGACTAACATTTACCCACCAGAAAAGCGCTAGAGATCAAGAAGTCACCGTTTCCTGCTAGTGACAAAGTGTAACTGTGATAATCTTGTTTAGCTTTTGTAAGGGAGAACAACATCTTGCTACTGGATATCGTCACGCAAAGTGTCAATGAGTTTCAGGTGGACTGCCTCAGATTATGTGAGAAGCATTATCCAACCATTCATAATCAAGGAATGAGTGAACACCATTTAGGGTTAGCTTTTGCAAGACGCCTTGCCAGAACGTTGAGTGAATTTGGTCATCCTTGCGAATACGCCCCCATCGAGTCGACCTATCAACGCGATTTACCTCATCATTTCAGAGTATCCAGTGACGCGGGTACGGTATGGATTTTGACTCATCATCTGATGAGTGCGGGTAAAGCTTGCCGAGTCAAGTTAATGCGTGACATTAGCCAGTGGAAACAAGAATACGCTTATGTGATTCAGCCCAATGATTTACTGCTGCTACTGAGCGATCACTGGATGGGACGCAGTCGAAAAAGTCGTGAACTGCTCCATTGGTGGACCGGACAACTGCCAGATGAGATGGAGGAATACCATGCTCAAGGGATCGGGTTACAGGAAAGTGATTCGCAATTAACCCAAACGTTGGAACATTACTATCAAATAAGTCCCTGTTTCATCAAATTCGGGCACCCACTGAAGCGTTCTAAAAATCAGCAACTGGTTCGTAAATATGTACAACTTTACGCCGTGTTACAGTGGAGCTAATCGTTTACTCGACGAATGATCTAGACTGAGTCCTATTTTTGCCCGCCACAAAAAGTGAGCTACGTCGATATTTGTAAAACCTTTTTACGCACACTCTACAATCAGATTTATTGAACACCGCAATATGACAGCTTGATGTATTTTATCTGCATATTTATGTGAGCCTCGTCATCCATCTATAACATAATGTAATTTAAGGTGTTACTTAAGTAATGCCTACTTTTGATTGAGACTGAATAAAGCTTAATTTAGCTCAAAAATTCATTTTTATGACTCATGCTATCGTGTGACAGCAAGATTGACAGAATGAACGTTTCGCCAATAACATGGCGTGCGTCAAAAGTCTTACTTCAGGGAAACATCACGCTGTTTTTGTTCAAGGATGCTCAATTTGTATGGTTCTGACTGATAAACAACAATTTCTCGACTGCATCCATTACGATGAAGGCGGCGAGTATTACGCGAGATATAACGGATTAACCTTGCGCAGTGTTTTTCAACCCATTTTTGATAAGCAACATCAGGTTGTGGGTGCTGAAGCACTGGTTAGGATTTTTACCCAGCATCATACACAAATCCGGCCCGATCTGTTTTTCCATTCTGAAACCTTCGCGGATGATGACAAACTTAATGTGGAGCGCTTAAGCCGAGCCATTCATATTCGCAATTTCAGCCTTTCACCCTATCGTGATACCCGACTATTTCTCAATGTCTTACCCGTTGCCGGTGAGCAATTTGCTTACTGTGATATCAGCTCTACCTTGCTTGCCACTCGACTGGCCGAGCTTAATATTCCGCATCACCGCGTAGTGATGGAGTTGGTTGAAATTGAGTCCGGGGATGAAGGCATGCTGCAAATGGCCACCGAAAAACTCGTCGCCAATGGGTTTCAAATTGCGATTGATGACTTCGGCTGTAAAGCATCAACCCCAGAGCGGGTCGCCATGCTGCGCCCCAATATCATCAAACTGGATAGACAGTTACTGCTCGATTTTATGGCCGGTGATTGCTGTGGATTGCTGGCAGGTGTTCAGCTAGCGCAAAAAACGGGCGCACATACGGTTGTAGAAGGTATCGAAACGGCGGAGCAACTCGCTGCGATGCAAAAACTGGATATTAATATGTACCAAGGTTACTACCTCGCTTTACCAGAAGGGATTGCCCAAACCGCTAAGGTAGCAAATGCTAACTAAATACTCGTCAAGATAGGAGGCATCAGCGGTAAGTAAACTTCCAGCGAATATCGTTGCGGAATGTGTCTCTAACCTTTACACCTTAAACAATACACAGCATACTCGCTGCGTCTTTGCGAGAGGTTAACCTGTCATGTTGCATGTAGTGACATCACTGTTGAGTTTTATTTTGCTCTGTGCAGCACCTTTGCTGCATGGTGGTGATGCGCATCGAATTATTGACCCAACCTTAGAAAAGCAACTACAGCATCACACCGCTCACACATGGTTAGCCAAATTTGCGCTGCTTCCTAATCGCCAGCAAGATTACCGCACATTATTAAGAGCAGAACCTGAAGAAAGAGAAGATTCGACGTTCACACCGCATTTCAGTGCTGCCAACGAGACGTTCTTTTTCACTTTACGCCACTATTTTCTTTATCCCAGTCAGCGTTTCTTCCAGTTGACGACACTCAATCATGCTCGTAAAGCATGGTTATTTTCCAATCTCTACTCCCGTTACGCGCACGCTTAGCCACACCTCTTTTCTCGTATTCCAATGGGTTGTTGCTACTGAGGTGTAGCGCGAGTTAGTGTGCCATGTCTATCCAGAGATAAGCTCTGTTGTCACGACGCCCTCTTTGTACGACCACTCATGCAGAGCATTTTTACCTTCATCATAAAAGAGGATCACCGTTTGGATTCCGTACTCTCTATTTTTAGTGCGCTTTGGCATCACGATGCCTTCGCCCTACAAAACGTTAATTTACTCTTGCTGTATTTCTGCCTAGCGCTACTGATTTTCTTGGAAAGTGGTTTCTTGCCTGCTGCGCCACTGCCTTGTGATAGTGTCATCGTACTGAGTGGCTCGCTCGCTGCAACTGGTGTATTGCAACTGCACTGGGTGCTTATTACCCTATTCCTCGCGGGCTGGTTGGGTAGTCTGGTGGCTTTCTACCAAGGCTCTCAGCTCAAACACTGGCGAATAATTAACAATTGGTTAGCAAAAGTTCCAGATAAACAATTAATGATGACCGATAAACTGATGCGTCGCTATGGATTAATTGCTTTATTTTTTGGTCGCTTCTTCCCTGTAGTACGCTCTTTGCTCCCTATGGTGATGGGATTACGTAATAGCGTTCAGCCGCTACGCTTTCTCTCAGCGTCAGCCATTAGTGCCCTATGCTGGGTTTTATTCTTGGTTGGCGCTGGCTTTGGTATTTCACTGTTACCCACTAAGCTCGAACAATTTGCGACCAAGCTACTGATGATCGCACCGATCTTCACACTGATTCTGGCCTTACTCACATTTGCCGCCAGCGCCATACTCAAAAAACGCGAGCGTAAAGTGAAAGTCACGGTAGAAGATTGAAAGTCTCAAAGCGGCTCGGTATGCAGAGCCGCTTTATAAGTATTCCCCAGTTAAAGCGCCAGCATAGACAAATGCGAACATCCGGCTAACTAAAGGATGTGAGTCATCGTGACTTTTTCCTAGTCGCTTACGTCGAGAGACGTTCTATCGATTTGAACATGAAAAAAGGGGCTCATAAGAGCCCCATAAATGCGATGGTATTGAGAATGGGAACATTATGAGTGGCGCTGAGAATCAGAAGAATGGGACGACTCTTGCTCAATAGCGAAGCTGTCGACGGATTCCTCGGCCGTTGATGACTGAGTCGTCACTTCGTCACCGCGTAACGCTTTTTGAAAAGAGCGAATCGCATAACCCGCATCTTCACCTATGGTTCGCAATTTCTTAGTGCCGAAAACCAGCGCAACAATACACCCCAAGATTAAGAGCTTACCCACACTGATTCCACCCATGTTGTCCTCTGCTTTTTACAATGTGTGTTTACCAAGTAGATTTCAGACCATGCAAAGTGCACGTAAACAATCCCACTAAAAGTTCACGCCTTACCTGTCCTTAACCTGTGAAGCAGTGTAGCGAACCCTGTATAAATCGGTTGTATGGATAAGGCATACATCTGTATAGATTTTATAAAGATAGTTTTATTTTACGTGCCTATTTATCCACTAAACGGTAACCGACCCCATTTTCAGTCAGGATGAAGCGCGGTTGCGCGGGATTGTCTTCCACTTTATGGCGTAACTGCGCGACATGAATACGCACATAGTGATGATGCTCGACATAATTGCCGCCCCACACTTCTTTTAAGATCTGCTTGTGCGTGAGCACCTTACCCATATTTTTTGCTAGCAATTTCAAAATGTTGTATTCGGTTTTGGTCAGTTTTACTGGCTCTCCAGCCTTGGTGACTTGCTTTAACACAAGATCCAACACCAGATCCCCCAATTCAAAACGAGTCTGCTCTACACTTTCGGTGCTCGGCGCTAAACGCAGAGCCACCCGAATACGAGCCATCAACTCTTCACTGCCAAAGGGTTTAGTCAAATAGTCGTTCGCGCCGGCATCCAGAGCTTGCACTTTATCCGCTTCTTTTTCTCGGGCAGAAATCACCATGATTGGGGTTTGCGTCCATGCTCGCAGTTCTCTCGTCAAACTGATGCCGTCTTGATCTGGCAAACCTAAGTCCAACAGGATCAAATGCGGATTCCAATTCGCCACCAGATGCAGCCCTTGCTCTGCCGTGCTGGCCACTTTCACTTGATACTCATAACCAGAAATAAGCACAGTCAAAAACCGTTGAATTGGCGCTTCGTCTTCAATAATGAGGATCTTAATTTCACTGTTCATACAGTTCCTTTAAATTGTATTGGCGGCAAGGAATCGTCACCGTAAAACATGCGCCACCAGACTCTCGATTATGTACTCGAATCGAACCTTGGTGAGCTGCAACAATCACTTGGCAAATCGCCAAGCCAAGCCCCGTTCCATCAGCATGGTTGCCTTCCACACGATAAAACCGGTCGAAAATTCTAGGCAATGCCTCATCGGGGATGCCCGCGCCGTTATCCATCACCGCCAGCGTAAACTGCTGCTCTTGATAAGCACAAGCGATCTCAATTTCGCTGCCTCTAGGTGTATATTTCGCGGCATTTTCCACTAAGTTAATCAACACCTGTTCAATCAGTAAGCTATCAAGCTCAACCAACATCGGTTGACTCTCAATCTGTACTTTGTGATGGGTTAATCGCGGAGCCAAGCGACTGAGCACCGTTCCAATCAACTCCTCCGGTTCAACCCAATCTAACTTAGGTACTAGCGCCGATGCCGTATAGCGGGTGATATCGAGCAGTTTGGTCAAACTGCGATTTAACCGCTCGCCTTGCTCAGCAATTGACGTCAGCAGCTCTTGCTGGGTTTCCGTCGAGAGGTGAAGACTCGGATCGGTTAAAGTGGTAGCAGAGCCAATGATCGCGCCAAGCGGCGTTTTTAGATCGTGCGAGACAGACGCGAGTAACGTTGTACGCGTACTTTCCAGCTGTTTCTCCGCTTCCACATGGGCCAAGGTGCGATGCGCATGAGCCCTTGCTAGAGAAAGAGTCAGAAGAGAGCGTACCCAAGGTGCGATTTTAGATTCACGCCGCAAAGCCTCTGGCGATGCGAAGCGCTCATGGGGATAACGTAGGAAATAAATGACCCCAAGGATCGTCCCACGATCTACCAAGGTGAAGGCATTGATCTGCTCATCTTGCACCAAGGTTGATGTGTTATCAGTCAAAGGAGGCTGCGGTAGTTCAATTGCTGCAACGGGGAAATCAGCGTGCTGCGCGACCCATTGCCACTGCGGCTGGTATAGCGCGATCGCACTGACAATCCCCTTCTCTTTACTTAAAAATTTGACGGTGGCTTGAGCAATGTCTTCACTGGTACTGAGTGCAGAAAGATGGCAAGCAAGTTCATAGTACTTCTTGTGTTGCTGCTGCAGGCGCTTATTTTTCTCTATTTGCTTGCGCTGAGCCTGTGTTATATTCACCGCGAAAATCCCACTAAAAGCTAACACCGCATAGGTAATCACGTACTGCGCATTCTCAAATCGGAACGATTGATAATCCGGTAGCAGAAAGTAGTGATAATCGATGATGCTTAATCCCATCATCACGTAAGCGTTGCGCGGTTTGAGTACTGATGCGCTCAAGATATTGAGCAACAAAAACAGCATAGCCACATCAGTCTCAATCATATCTTTGCGGTACATCACTCCCACGACAGTGACCATGGCGTACAGCGCAACCAGAATCAGCGCTTTGTGTGCTTCATTAAGTCTTGTCACCACTGCTTCTTAATCCTGTTGGTTCGTGATCTCGTCACCTAGGTGGCCGGATCATACATCTTCCATCCTCCATCGCAAACGCTGCGATACCGACAGAGGTGAATTATGACTTGGATTACTGACGCAAATACGGCCGTTGCCCGCGTTGCTTATCAACTGAGTGAAGTGCTAGCCGTCTACCCTATTACACCGAGCACCAGCATGGCCGAAAGCTGTGAACAATGGGCAAGCCAGCAAAAGAGCAATCTGCTGGGTGATGTACCCAAACTTGTGGAAATGCAATCGGAAGCAGGCAGTATTGCGGTTGTTCATGGCGCTGCCATGAGCGGTGCACTTGCCACTACCTTTACCTCATCGCAAGGTTTATTGCTCATGATCCCAAGCTTATACAAGCTTGCTGGTGAGCTGACGCCTTGTGTCATTCATGTGGCGGCTCGCACTGTTGCAACCCATGCGTTATCCATTTACTGCGATCATTCGGACGTGATGGCCATCCGCCAAACGGGCGTTGCAATGCTCTGCGCCAGTAATGCGCAAGAGGCGCAAGATCTAGCCGCCATTGCCACTTTCAGTGCTTTACAATGCCGCTTACCGTTTGTGCATTTCTTTGATGGATTCCTCACCTCACACGCCATTACCCAGATTGAGCCGCTCTCCGAAGAGGCGTTATCTGCACTGCTACCCATGCCAGCCTTAGTTGATTTTCGTACCCGAGTCTTAACGCCCGATCGGCCAACTCTACGCGGAGCCACTGCCGATCCCGACAGTTACTTTCAGTGTCGCGAGGCTCAAACGCCGTACCATCAAAGTACGCCTGAACAGGTGCAGAACATCATGGACTGTTTTGAAACACAGACCGGACGCCGCTACCAGTTGGCCGAGTATATCGGTCATCCGCAAGCACAATCTGTGATTGTCGCAATGGGATCTTCCGTCGACACCATCAAACAAGTCGTCCTTGCCGGCGTACAACAAGGTGAGCGGATTGGCGTTATTCAGATCCGACTATATCGCCCTTTTCCAAGCCAAGCCTTACGGGATGCGCTTCCAGCCACGGTGACTCATATCAGCGTATTGGATCGCACCAAAGAGCCGGGCAGTCACGGCGAACCGCTTTATCTTGACGTTTTAAGTGCCTTATATACCCAGAGGGCAAACTCGATCCGACTCTCTCGCGGTCGCTATGGGTTATCAGGAAAAGCGTTTTACCCAGAAGATGTCGAAGCGATTTTCACCATGATGCAAGCTCCCGAGCAGGAGCAAATGCACGAGTTTGTGGTGGGTATTGAAGATGACGTAAGCCAACTTACTCTACCGAAAACGATTTCAGCGACGAGAGATAAGCCCTATCAAAGTGTTCTGATGTATGGCTATGGCGGCGATGGGAGTGTCAGTGCGGGAAAAAATCTGATTAAAACCCTAGGCCAAAACTGGCATGTACAGGGTCAGTTTGAATACGACTCCAAAAAATCTGCCAATGTCACCACGACACATATCCGTTTCAGTCAGCAACCGATCACTGCTCCCTATCCGGTTCGTCACGCTTGGTTGGTTTCGCTCAGCAATCTGAAACTTCTCCATGAGCGTGACATTGCCAGCAAGCTGATCGCCAATGGCTATCTGTTGCTCAACACCGCACTGACGGGGCAAGCACTGTGGGCCGCTTTACCGCCCGCATTGCAAAGTCGCCTGCAGGCTTTATCGGTTCAAGTGGCCACCATCGATGCCGATGGCTTGCTTGAACGCCATCAACTCGGCAATAAAACCAGTATTGTGATGCAAGCCGCGGCGGCTCGATTATTAAGCCAGCATACCGAACAGGCGTTATTGACCCCACTGGAAGCGAGTCTAACCGAACAGCTCAAACACCGTTCAGCCCAGCAACTGACACAAAGCCTGCAATGCCTAAACCAAGCGTACCAGTCGGTGTGTGAGATGCCTTTTGCGATCCCAAGTGAAACAACGATGGCCATCCAGAGCCAGCCGAAGATTTGGGGCGCGAGCTTGGTTGAACAGTTGCTGGCGGGGAAAGGCGATGCGCTACCTGTCTCGGCTTATCCGGCCGATGGAGTATGGCCTACCAATACTTCGCAGTTAGAAAAGCGCAATCTTGCTGAACAGCTGCCGGTTTGGGAAACCGATCTTTGCACTCAATGCGGTTACTGCGTCGCGATTTGCCCGCATTCGGCGATTCGTGCCCGCATTGTGAGTGAAACCCATCCTACCTTGAGTGAGTTAAAAAGCCTGCCTTATCGCTCAAGACAGCAACCCGATGCGCACTATGTACTGCAAGTGTCGCCGGATGACTGTACTGGCTGCCAGTTATGCACTCAGGTTTGCCCAGCAAAAGATCGACAAGAGCCAGAACGTAAGGCATTGAATATGGTTGAGAAGAACCTCAGTTATCAGTCAGAGCAACAAAGATTCACTCATTTCCAAGCCTTGCCGAAGCAGTCGGCCTATCAGCAGCAGCGAATTGATGTCAAAACATTGCAGCACGTTGAGCCCTATTTTGAATACCCGAATGCCTGTGCAGGATGCGGAGAAACGCCTTATATCCGTATTTTGACTCAGTTATTCGGCGATCGATTGATGATTGCCAACGCGACAGGCTGCTCCTCTATTTTTGGCGGCAATCTACCCTCGACGCCTTATAGTCAGGATAGTGATGGACGAGGCCCTGCTTGGGCCAACAGCCTATTTGAGGATAATGCCGAATTTGGCTTGGGCATGAATATGGCACTGGAAGCCTTACAATCGCGTGCGCAGCGTTTGCTAGGCGGACATACCCCGCAATCTCCGCTTCCCGATCTAAGATCGCAGATTGGTGAGCTGAAGCAGCGACTTCCAGCTCACTCGGAAGAGCAACTGCTGGCCGATTATTTAAGCGAAAAAATGGTGTGGATGATAGGAGGTGACGGCTGGGCTTATGACATCGGCTTTGGCGGACTCGATCATGTGATGCGCAGCGGACGTAACATCAATATTCTGGTTCTGGATACGCAGTGTTACTCCAACACTGGTGGACAAAAATCCAAGTCCACCCCGCAAGGACAAACCGCGAAATTGTGCAGTTTACCCAATCCAAGTCCAGCCAAAGATCTGGTTAAACTTTACCAAGATCTGCCCGGTGCGTTTGTGGCTAGAATAGCCTTGGGTGCCAACATCAATCAGACCATTAAAGCGCTGCAAGCTGCAGGTGAACATTCTGGTCCGTCCTTGGTTGTCGCCTATTCGCCCTGCATCGAGCACCATTACGATTTGGCACACAGTGCGCAAGTTACAAAAGAGGTGGTGAAATCTGGCGCATGGCCGCTGTATGCGGGCGTCGCGCAACAAGATTAGCCTCGCTCCCCTAGCGAAAAACTAGGGGAGCCTTGTAAAGGCTAAACCTCAGAGCTAAAAAAACCGTTCAATCTTGAACGGCTTTTTCGTGCGAGCCTTACATCTCTCGATACACACCCATCTCAATTAGGCGATCGGGAGGAATATTCAATCTTTCCGACGTTCTCAGCGCATGTTTGCTCATCTGAATAAAGAACCAGACTTTCAGGTCATGCCACATCCCCAGTTTTTGTACTTTCAATCGCTCTGAAGAGAGCAAAAAGAGCGTTTCATTGGGATGCAAATACAAGCCTTTTAGACCGCAGCAATGCATCACTTGCGCCATATCTGGCTCCTCTTGATAACCGATATGGATCACTACTTGCCAAAAACTGGCCGAGACCTGCTCTATCTCAGCTCTGCGACATGGGTGAACCCTTGGTACCGCTTCATATTGAAAGGTCATCAATACATTTCTTTCATGTAAGGTCTTGTTGTATTTGATATTGTGCAGCAGCGAGCGCGGCACATGGTTCAGCGAGCGAGACAAATAAACGGCGGTTCCTGCGGCGCGTTGGAAAGACTCTTCCTCCAATGACTGAATCATCGCCGAAACCGAGAGCTCGTTACCGGCAATTTCCAGCAAGCGTTGGCGCTGCTGCTGCCAGATATACATGACGATAAACACCACGCATCCTAAAAGCAGAGGCAGCCAACCACCCTCCATCAATTTGGTTGAGGTCGACGCTAACAACAAACTATCCATGCCAATAAACACGATCCCAATCGTGACGACTCGCGGCCATCTCCACTGCCATTGATAACGCGCAACCAAAACCAACAGTAGCGAAGAGATCATCATGATCGCCGTGACCGCAATACCGTAGGCAGCCGCTAAGTTGGCGGATGAGCGAAAACGTAACATCACAAAAATCACGGCCACAAACAACAACATGTTCGCCGCGGGCACATAAATCTGCCCTTGTGAATGCTCTGAAGTATGCGCAATTTTCATCGGCGGCAAATAGCCATAGTTGATGGCCTGTCTCGCTAACGAAAAGATCCCAGAGATGACCGCTTGCGAAGCAATAACAGTGGCAAACGTCGCCAGCAAGATCAAAGGCCACAACCAAGCTTTAGGCGCAAGGCTAAAGAAAGTAGAACCTGTGGGCGCAGACAGGGTAAGCAGATACGCCCCTTGCCCAAAATAGTTGAGCAGCAAACTGGGCATCACCAGTGCAAACCACGCAATGCGGATCGGCTTAATCCCAAAGTGCCCCATATCGGCGTACAATGCTTCAACCCCAGTCACCGAAAGCACGACTAAGCCCAAAATAAACAGGGTGTGCTGTCCATAAAGCAAGACAAAATGCACCGCATACGCTGGGTTGAGTGCACGTAATACTTGGGGCGCGTGCCAAATTGCATGGGCACCGAGTAAAGCCAGCACTAAAAACCACAGCAACATCACTGGCGCGAAAAAGCGCCCGATACGCTCAGTTCCCATCGCTTGCACCGCAAACAGCGCCACAATAATCATCATGGCAATGGGCAGTACATAAGGAGCTAAGTCTGGTTGCGCCACCGCAATCCCTTCCACCGCAGAAAGTACTGACATAGCGGGCGTTATCACCGCTTCACCAAAGAAAAAGCCCGTCGCCAAAATCCCAAGTAACATGGCAATCCTCTGCCAAGGTTTGGGGGCACTTTGTTGAGCAATGGCGGATAAAGTCAGAATACCGCCTTCACCATTTTGATCGGCGCGTGTCACCAACAAAAGATATTTAATGGAAACGATCAGGACAAATGCCCAAAACACCAAAGATAAAATCCCCAACACATTGTCAGGGTTAATCGCGAGTGGATGATGACTGAAGAACACTTCTTTAAAAGCGTAAAGAGGACTAGTTCCGATATCGCCATAGACGATACCCATTGCCAGAAATGCCAAGCTGGCTGTCGTTTGTTTTGCAGGTTTCATGGTTCTTAAGCACCGCTGTGCTTCCTAAATCACAACTTCCAGCATACTAACTAGCCCGATTTAAAGAAGGTGTATAAAAGCGCAAGTCGGGTATAAAGAAAATATATAGAAATCCCCTTTCCCACAGCTCTCGCCTAGCGGTGCAATTCATTGTTCGGGTTTATGGCGATTCCCGCATTCTTCGTAAAGTGTTAGCATTGGCGTATTCCAATGACCATAGCGTCACGGAGTTGAGAACGAGGTGGCTCCTGCTGACTCCATGTTAAGCATCATTCTTATCTCTCAACTCATTTAAGACTGTATTAAAAGGCTAATTTTTCAAATGGTTAACAACTCAATCCAATGGTTTCCGGGGCACATGCACAAAGCACGCAAGGAAATCGAAGAAGCGATTCCGCAAGTCGATGTGATTATCGAAGTGCTTGATGCGCGTATTCCTTTCAGTAGCGAAAACCCGCTGATTTCGCATATCCGTGGTGAAAAACCTTGTGTGAAGGTACTGAATAAGCGTGATCTTGCGGATCCTGAGTTAACCGAGCTGTGGATTGCTCATCTTGAGCAAGAAAAAGGGGTGAAAGCGATGGCGATCACCACATCCAATCCGCAGGAAGTGCACAAGATCCTCGAACTGTGCCGCAAGCTCGCTCCACAGCGTGAAGAGATCGGCAAAAACATTCGCACCATGATCATGGGCATTCCGAACGTAGGGAAATCAACCATTATCAATACCTTAGCGGGCCGTGCAATTGCTCAAACCGGAAACCAACCCGCAGTGACTCGTCGTCAACAGCGCATCAATCTACAAAACGGAATTGTGCTCTCTGATACTCCGGGAATTTTGTGGCCAAAAGTGGAAAACCCTCATAGCGGTTTTCGTTTGGCGGCCACTGGCGCGGTAAAAGATACCGCGATGGAATACGATGAAGTGGCGTTTTACACCGTCGAGTATCTGGCTAAGCACTACCCAGAAAGATTGAAAGAGCGTTACCAAATCGATGAACTTCCAGAAACCGATGTTGAATTGATGGAAGAGATCGGTCGTAAACGTGGCGCGCTACGTGCGGGCGCGCGAGTGGATCTGCATAAAGCCTCTGAAATCCTACTGCATGAGCTGCGTCAAGGTGTGCTTGGACAAATCACCTTGGAGCGTCCAGAAATGATCACCGAAGAGTTACAACAAGTTGAAATTGATGAAGCGCTGAAAGCCGAAGAGAAAGCCAAACGTAAAGAAGAGCGCCGTAAGCGTTATCTGCGTAACAAGCGTTAATCATTCCGCGCATAACAGAAAGGCGAGTATGACTCGCCTTTTTCGCAAAGAAAGGCCTGTGATTTACGCCTGTGGAATGCCTGCAATCTTGAGCAGTATGCTTTCTAACTCGCTCCAAGGCATCAGTTGTGAATCAATCACTTCTAAGCGCGATTCAAAACCGTCTAAGCTCATTTCAGTCACAGAAACCACGCCATTCGCCACGTTGAAAGCGTAGCAACCACGATCGGTATTCAGCACCCCTTTCACTCGCTCGGCGGTTAAATCATTCAGCAGTTGAAACAACAGATCGAAGTTAAACTGGTACTCCGCACCAAACAACCAACCACAACTAAAATAGCCTTGGCCGCGATTTTCTTTGCGCAAAAATGGCTGTTGAGGTGCAAGCTGAAATTGCGGCTCATCGGCAGCATGGTGATGATGATGGGAGTCAATATGAGTGGATGCATGACCAACTAAACGCGGCATATCCAGTAACTCTATAGGGAATTGCCCTTGCTTGATGAGCTGACTAAAGGTTTTGGCCGGCGTTTGATCCGTAACCCAATCATTAAAGGCATCAATGTCACTACTGCTGCACTGATCGACTTTGTTCCCCAAAACAATATCCGCGCTCGCCAGTTGGTCGTTGAAATTTTGGTTACTGCGGTATTTATCCATGCTCAAGTGGCGTGGATCCATCAACGCAATCGTGGCTTTTAAGTCCACATAAGGCTGATACTGCTCAGAAATTAACGTGGCGACTACTTGCTTAGGATGCCCTAATCCTGTGGGTTCGATGATTAAACGATCGGGCTTTTGACGCAACAAGGCGTTAATGCCAACAGACATTGGAACCCCAGCCGTACAGCACAGACATCCCCCCGGTACTTCTTTGATCATCGCACCCTGCTCGCTCATGATGGCACCATCAATGCCAATCTCACCGAACTCATTAACGAGTACAGCCCATTTTTCATGCGCAGGTTTCGTGGCTAGCAGGTGCAAAATCGCGGTGGTTTTTCCAACGCCCAGAAAACCCGTAATAATATTGGTCGGAACTCGATTGATCATGCTGATTCTCCTTTTGGCCGAAGTATATCCAAAAGCTTTTAAAGAAACAGTTTCAAATTTCGTGGACAGCATAAAAGCTTAAATGCAAAAGGCGCACTGTAGAGCGCGCCTTTTTCCTCGTAGACTCAATCGTGAGTTTTTGCGAATTCGCTTGGCTATATATGCAAGCGTCTCTTAGCCGAGGTACTGATATGAACGTTTTGATTCCATCCAAATTGTCTGTAAGGTTCCATATCCTCCATCAGAAATGTTCTCACTAACCTTACGCTTTAACTATGGTACATAACGCTGGATTTTCCAGAAAAGTTACTCATTTTTTGGTGTAGATCTCAATTTTTTCAGAATGATCCATCAAATCAATCATATATGGAAATCAATATTTCAACTTTATCGCTATAGTTGAACCCTATGCAGCGTATAATTCCGGCACATCTTTTCCCCCAATTCATCAATAGGTGTCATTAGTATGTCAACAAGAGAGACGTTTAAGATCAGTTTGCTGGCCAAAATGCCTAAAGATGTGATTAACCAATTTCTCTCCAAAGATAAGACGCCTTTCTCAGTTTTGTTTTTATCATTGCTGGTTGGTATTTTGGCTGGCTTAGTCGGCACCTATTTTGAACAGGCGGTACATCTAGTCTCAGAAACTCGTACCGATTGGCTAAAAAGTGAAATTGGTAGCTTTTTACCACTCTGGTTGGCTGCTTTTCTGATCAGCGCATTTCTCGCTTTCATCGGCTATTTTCTTGTCCACCGCTTTGCTCCTGAAGCTGCGGGATCTGGTATTCCAGAAATTGAAGGCGCGATGGATGGCATGCGCCCCGTGCGTTGGTGGCGAGTATTGCCCGTGAAATTTTTTGGCGGCATGGGCGCGTTGGGCTCAGGTATGGTGCTCGGCCGCGAAGGTCCTACAGTACAAATGGGCGGCGCCGTTGGGCGGATGATCTCCGATATTTTCCGTGTCAAAAATGAAGATACGCGCCACTCATTGCTGGCTGCGGGTGCGGCAGGAGGTCTTGCTGCCGCATTTAACGCGCCTCTTGCTGGCATTATGTTTGTGATCGAAGAGATGCGACCGCAATTTCGCTATACCCTGATCTCGGTACGTGCGGTGATCATCTCTGCAGTAGCGGCCAACATTGTGTTTCGCGTGATCAACGGACAAGATGCGGTGATCACGATGCCACAATACGATGCGCCGGAATTGTCGACGCTAGGGTTATTCTTACTTCTTGGTGCTCTATTTGGCGTATTTGGCGTGCTGTTTAACTATTTAATTACCCTTGCCCAAGATCTGTTCGTTAAATTTCATCGCAATGACCGTAAACGCTATCTATTAACGGGTTCAATGATCGGTGGCTGCTTCGGGTTATTGCTGCTCTATGTGCCTGAGTTAACGGGTGGCGGTATCAGCTTAATTCCCACTATCACGAATGGCGGCTACGGAGCGGGTATTTTATTGCTACTGTTTGTTGGCCGAATTTTTACCACTTTACTTTGCTTTGGCTCAGGTGCGCCCGGGGGGATTTTTGCTCCTATGCTCGCACTAGGTACCCTGTTTGGTTATGCCTTCGGCTTGATCGCTAAAATGTGGTTCCCAGAACTGAATATTGAACCTGGGATGTTTGCGATTGCTGGTATGGGTGCATTATTCGCCGCAACCGTGCGGGCACCTATCACGGGTATTTTATTAGTGATCGAAATGACCAATAACTATCACCTGATCCTGCCACTGATTATTACCAGCTTAGGCGCGGTGATTTTTGCCCAGTTACTGGGTGGCCAACCCATCTATAGCCAGCTATTACATCGCACTCTGAAAAACCAAAAATTACAGCAACAAGATTTACCACCGCAGAGCCCCAACTCATAAAAGTCAATTTGCCTAAAGTAAAGGGAACCCAGATAATAGCCGCTCGCAAAACAAGCGGCTTTTTATCATTTTAAAATCAGGATTTTTATACCTAAACGACTTGGCGTTGCAGCATCAAGTAGGAAGGGGATACTAAGGAGTAGCAATTGAATTGGCATAGATTTACCCAAGTACAGAACGTGCCCCCTTCACAAGCCGCATTAGCGTTAGGCATGATTGGGCTCGGCCATGCTTGGGTGCTCTATTATCCTGCCGTTGGCATGGTGATTCGCCCCTACTTAGCATTCAGCGGAGCCTTGTTACTACTCCCTGTACTGCTCAAATATCTTCATTGGCGTACTTTCATTAATGATCTTCGGCACCCCGTATCAGGGAGTTTAATGGCTCCGATGAGTATGGCTTTACTCATTCTATGCGACTATCTCGCGATTCTATCTCCTTTCATTGCCTATCCCATCTGGGCGGCAGCCTTATTACTGCATTTAACCATGATGACGCTGTTCTTCTATTTTCAGTTGCGTCAATTCAAGCTCGCAAATATTGTGCCTAGCTGGTTTTTGTATCCCGTCGGCGTCATCAGCAGTTCACTTGCAGGCACCCAATTTGGACACACCCTGTTTTCGGAAACCATGGTTAACGTCTGTATCGCTATCTATTTCGTCATGTTGCCGCTCGTACTTTATCGGTTGGTGTTTGCGGGTACATTACCGAAAAGAGCTCGCCCCACACTGGCGATTATGGCCGCACCCATTAACCTGACCTTAGCCACTTATCTGGTCAATTTTGCGCAGCCCGACCCGATTCTGACAGGGGCTTTAGCGGGCATTGCCATAACCATGACTTTACTCATCTACCTCTGTTACCTGCGTTTACTGCGACTACAATTTCAGCCCTCCATCGCGGCAGTCACTTTCCCATCGGTCATCAGTGCGGTTGCCATGCAAAGATTGACCGAGTTTTTCGCTACCGATCATCCACACTGGTATTGGCTACACTATTTCGGCTTTTTAGAGGTCACGATTGCAACTTTGTTAGTTGCCTGGGTCTCTTGGGGATATATCAAAATGTATTGGCCTGAATTATTTAAAAATCGCTCAGTAAACTCCTAAATTATTTTTTATATCAGAATATTCTTCGGGGTAGAGTCCCTACCCCTAATGATTTTTCCTCCCCTCACCATCGAGAATTATTAATTATTCTAAGTTGCTAATAAAAATAATTTTTCCCAGATGACAGACGTTTTTAATCACGCAATATATCACTCGTCAGCTGGCGTTAAATTTTTTATAACTAGGATATATTGCGATGAACAAGCCTCAACTTCCTGATTTTATTCAGAACAAGATAGATCACTATATTGAAAATTATTTTGATATAAACAAAAACGGTAAACACCTTGTATTGGGTAAACAAGCCAGCCCTGATGACATTATTTTGCAAAGTAATGATTATCTCGCATTGGCCAATCATCCGTTGATCAAAGCTCGTTTGGCGAAGTCATTACTGGAAGAACAACAAAGCTTATTTATGTCAGCCTCATTTCTACAAAATGACTATGACAAACCCATGATTGAGAAACGTCTGGCTAAGTTCACAGGCTTTGATGAATGTCTATTATCTCAATCTGGTTGGAATGCAAACGTCGGTTTATTACAAACCATCTGCCAGCCCAATACGAATGTTTACATTGATTTTTTCGCGCACATGTCGTTATGGGAAGGGGCGCGCTACGCCAATGCTCAGGCGCATCCTTTTATGCATAATAACTGTGACCATTTACGTATGCTGATTCAACGTCATGGTCCTGGGATCATTGTCGTAGACTCGATTTACAGCACTTTAGGTACGATTGCACCGCTAGCGGAACTGGTCAATATCAGTAAAGAGTTTGGCTGCGCCTTATTAGTCGATGAATCCCACTCTTTGGGCACACATGGCCCTAATGGTGCAGGTTTATTGGCAGAATTAGGCCTCACTCGTGAAGTGCATTTTATGACCGCAAGTTTGGCCAAAACCTTTGCTTATCGCGCAGGAGCCATTTGGTGTAACAATGAAGTGAATCGCTGCGTTCCTTTTATTAGTTATCCAGCTATTTTTAGTTCTACTTTGCTGCCTTATGAAGCGGCAGGATTAGAAACGACTTTAGAGATTATTGAATCTGCGGATAATCGTCGTCAGCATTTAGATCGTATGGCAAGAAAATTACGCATAGGATTATCCCAGCTGGGATTAACCATTCGCAGTGAAAGCCAAATTATTGGTCTAGAAACAGGAGATGAACGAAATACCGAAAAAGTTCGGGATTATTTAGAAAGTAATGGAGTGTTTGGCTCAGTATTCTGCCGCCCGGCAACTTCAAAGAATAAAAACATTATTCGCTTATCACTCAATAGTGATGTGAACGATGAGCAAATCGCCAAAATAATTGAGGTTTGCTCTGATGCGGTCAACTACGGTGATTTTTATTTTCGTTAAATGCATAAATAACAAAAACTGCTAAACGTTATTCCTAAAGAATTTAACGTTTCCTTGCATAAGCCGTGGGAGAATTCGTTCTCCCACTTTTCTCTAAAATATACCCAAACAACTTGGAGTTGCAGGTAGGCGGCAAGAGAGTGAATCCCCATGAGCATAGATAAACTATGTGATTGGGGTGAGCGAACGTAGCCAACACCCCTGCAGCTTCAAGTAGGAAGGGTATAGCTACACCCAAGCTGCCACTTTATTTAGCAATACATCACGGTCAGCAGGCTTCACAATGAAATCATTCATGCCAGAGGTTTGTACCAGAGCCAAGGTTTTGGGGCTGTTATCACCGGTGTAACCAATGATCGGAATATTTTTGTACTCATGCTCAGAGTTACGAATTAAACGCGTCGCTTCTAATCCCCCGACATTCGGCATTTCAATGTCCATCAATACTAAATCGATGTTTTGACTCTCCATATGCTTGAGCACTTCACTACCATCGTTGGCTTGCACCACTTCATAACCTTGTTGCTCAAGCAAAATAGCCGTAAAAGTTCGGATCGATTGATTATCGTCAACCACCAAAATACGTCGTTCATGCCGACTCTTTTGCAAGGGGATCACGTTACGATTCATCGATAAGGATTCTTGCTCAAACAACAAGCGTTCGATGATTTTCCGCGGCTTTCTGAGAATAGAGTGAATACTGATCGGTTGGATACGCAGATAACGGTTAATGTTTACTGCATACGTTTTGCCCGGATCATACACATAGCCGATACAGCCTTCTGCAAAACTCAATGTCCCTTCAAGTTTCGGCAGTAGTTCTCCCTGCGCCGTAGCGTCATCAAGGTCGAGCAAAATAAGGTCGAACTCAAACTCATAATCTTGGCGTCTTACTGCTTGCTGCGCAGAAATAGCGGTAAAACCAAACTCATCTTCTACTGCGAGCTGATTTAACTCTCGAACGATAGCTTGATTTGAGCCGATATAAATGAGCGATTTGGTTTTCAGCAGTTCTGTTTTTATCTCGTTAACCGTATCGGAATCGTAACGAGGAAAGCTCAATACGAATTCTGTCCATTGACCTTGTTGAGACGCACAGCGAATCGTCCCCCCAAATGCGGACATCACTTTGCGGCAAAATGGCAATCCTAGCCCATAGCTACCATTTTTACCGAAGGTATAGAAATCACGGAAAATGTCTTCCAACATCTCTGGCGCAATCCCCACACCGTTATCACGGACTCGAATAAGGTTATGCTCACTGGTTTGTTCAATGGAAATACAAACCGAGAAATGCTCTTTTTGGTAATAGAAGGCATTTTTCAACAGGTTAAATAGCGCATAAGTCAGTAGAGTATCACTGCCAAAAAAGTCAAACGGCTGATGCACTTCAAGCTCTACCGAGTGCTGGTCCGCTGCATTTTTATACGGAAAAGTTTTCACTGCTTTTTCAATCACATCTACCACTGAGTGTTTTTTAAAACTCGCCGGAGAGACACGGTTTTCATCAATCGAGGTGAGCAGCAAATCAATCGCGTTATTGCCAGAGTAGATGACATCATCAGCTTCATTCAAAATTTGATGCAGCAGATCCAGCTCTTGCGCATCCAAGGAATAATCCGTATGAGCTGCAGTTTGCGGTTTAGGGATCATGGTTCGCACAACATCAATCGACGTTTTCAAAGCGCTGAGTGGATTACGCATTTCATGGGCAATCCCCGCTCCGAACGTTTTGGCAATCGACACTTTGGTCTCATGAGAGATTTGGTTACGGAAAAAACATAAATTCCCAAATACATAAGTAAACAAAAAGATCGGTATGTATTGCCATTCAATCAAAGTCGTCGGGTGAAAATCCGTCAAACCATATACCGCAAGATAGGCCACCAACACAGAGAAAAGTGCTTGTAACGCCATCACTCTCGTATCGTGTACTAAGAGAATATGCAGAAAAATGGACGCCATAAACGACATGGCCCAAATTGTCGACCAGTCATTCATTAACATCATAAAAGCGAAGAAAAAGGGTAAGCAGAAACCTATGGTGAATAAAAAATAGCCCGGCATATACCGCTGCCATTTCTTAGGCATCGAATCACGAAACACCAGCCCACCGAACAGCACCGCTGCCGCACAACGCAGCCCTAAATTTTCGTAAGATTGCGGAAACCAATATTCCCAGATGAAGTAGTAGGCAGGAAAGCCAAGCATGCCCATCCATCCGACTAAGGACAGATTAGGTTCTGCGTATTGATACACTCTCTTTATTACATCCATGCTCACTATCACTACCGTTGCATTCTCTTGCTAATCATCAACATGCACATACTTTACCGTTTCGCTAGCTAGAGGTCAGTGATAACCATCAAACCCCTATCTTTTATCTTATGTGATTAAACGCAGCGTGCTACCCATTCTTGTCGCCAACACATCCAATCTTAGACCGATCTGCTCTTTCAGCTCGGTAACATGAGAGATGATCCCTATCGTTCGACCACCTTGCTGAAGATCGATTAGGGTTTGGATCGCTAAATCTAAAGATTCCGGATCCAAACTGCCAAAACCTTCATCAATAAACAGAGTATCAAGACGGATACCACCACTGTAAGCCTGAACCACATCGGATAAACCAAGCGCAAGCGATAAGGCGGCCATGAACGATTCACCACCGGACAAGGTTGCCACATCACGCCATTTACCGCTGTAGCTATCTTCGACCATCAAATCCAGCCCTGAGCCCACATTACCTTTAGCGCGTTCCTCTTTACGTTTGAGTAAATAGCGGCCTCGGCTCATTTTCATCAGTCGTTGAGAAGCTTGTAACAAGACATCATCCAGCAAAACACCAAGCACAAAGCGATGTAAGCTGACTTTAGCGCCCGTTTTGCCATTCGCAATATCACTTAAGGTGCCCACGACCTGATATTCGGCTTCTAATGCACGATTTTTCTGGTACAGATCCGCCAGTTGCTTGGCGACACGTTGCAAACCATCCATCCGCGATTGATGTTGCGTAAACGCCTGCAACGCCAGTGCCATTTTTTCTTCAGCTTGAGTTACTTTGACAAGAAGTGGTTCCAACTCTGGGCGATTTTTCTCTGCTAATTTACGTGATAAGGCTTGCTGTTCGCCACTGAGCATCGCACTGCGCTCTTCATACTGGGCGATTTGGCGCTCGATATTGACGATAGCCTCATCGGTTAAACGAGCGGCAAGATAGGCGGACTCATCGCTAAATCCAGAATGGAGTAACCCTTGCTGCCATGCGCTTGTGGTTTCCTCCTGCTGACGCTGAGACTCACGGTGCGCTTCAATCGCCGCCTGATAAGCCGCCTGCACACTGGCAAACTGCTTTTGCGCCTGCACCCACTGTTCACGAGCCGTATGCTCCGCTTTTTGTAAGATTTCTATTTGGTTCTGCACACGCCCAATCGCGCTTCGTAAAGTATCAAGATCGGACAGCTCCGGTGGGATTTCTTGGCGCAAACTCGCCAATTCCGCCTGTAACTGAGCCAAAGTCTGCCAAGCTTGTTGCTGGTTTTGATTCTGTTTTTCGAGCGTCATTTTGGTGTGCGCTAACCGCTGCTCCCCCTCTTCAATCTGCCGTTTCAGCAAATCAGGGTTAAGCTGTTGTAGCGCAGCAATATCACTGTGAAGTATCTGTTGCTGTTCAATGAGCTCATTCAATAAAGCCACTTGCTGCAAAGTTAGCTCACTCGATAAAGTCGTGAGATTTTGCGCTATCTGCTCGGTTTTAAACCCTTGTTGTTGCCAAGCATGGAATGCCTCTTGCTGACGCTGCACCCAATCTTGTTGCTGCTGTCTGGCTTGTTCAACCTGAACCTTGGTGACAACGTCACCCGAATATTGCGCTTTATTGGGATGCTCTAAACTGCCGCACACCGGACAAGGTTCATTTTGTGTGAGTGCGAGAGCAAGCTCCGCAGCCCTCTGGGTATGCCATGCGAACTCCAGTTTATCCGCGGTCAGTTTCGCTTGTTCGGCCTGAGTTTGGATGTGGTGATGTTGCTGCTCAAAGCGCAATAAAGCTTGTTGAGCAGTTTGTAATTCATTCAGTAACGATTGTTCTCGCTCGCGAGCCTGAACTTGCTGCACCAACTGATTCATTCGCGCTTTTTGAACTTCTAAGCGCGTCAATTGGCGCTGTTGCTGTTCCCATTCGAGTCGTTGGTTTTGTAGCTCTTGCTCTAGCTTTTCGCTCGCTTGCTGCAAATTAAGCGCATTTTGTGTCGCCAGTTGCAGTTCACGCTCAGCCTTGGCCACCGCTTGCTGAACATTTTCTTGTGCCAGCAATTTTTGCTCAGCACGCTGCCACGTTATGCGTTGCTCGTTTAATTTGGGTACTTCTTCACAGGCTAAACTGGCTTGCTGACTGGCCTGTTGAGCCTGTTGCTGCTGAGCTTTCGCCTGTTGCAACAGAGTCTGCTGCTGCTCAACCTTAAGTTTGGCTTGCTGTAGGTTTTTTTGAGCTTGGTGCCACTGTTGATGGACGGCGGTTAAACGCGCTGCTTTTTGGGCTTGCTGGCGTTGCTGACGCAGCATTTCGATGTGTGTAGCCTGCTCTTGGTGAGTCGCGATTTCTACCACCAATTGCTGCTTGCGGATAAATTGTTGTTCTAACTCAAGCGCAGCTTGATAGTGCGCTTTTGTTTCATCCCACTGCTGTTGCTCAGCTTTGAGTTGTGATTGCGCATGGGTTAATACTGGAGCCAGTTCGGTCAACTCGGTTTGTAACTGCTCTTCACTTTCCAGTCCGACGACACTCAACGTACCTTTGATCTGCTGATCAAACTCTTCTTTCTCTTTACGAATACCCGCTGCTCGTTCAAACAGCGCCCGTTCAATTTGGCTGTAGAGCTGGGTTTGAAAGAGCTGACCAAAAATCTGCTCACGCTCTTTTGAATTGGCGGTTAAAAGCTCACGAAACTTGCCTTGAGGCAACACCATGACTTGGCGAAATTGCTTAACATCAAGTCCCATCAATTCGACCACCGCCTTCGCGACAGGATTGGGCTTGTTGGCAATCAGCTCGTTTCCATCCGATTTCAGTGCAACCAAAGTAGCGGAATGGGATTTCTTCGTCATCCCTTCACCCCGTTTTTTCGGGATCTCTTGATCGGGCTGACGGGTGATTTGGTAACGCGCCCCCGCCAGCTCAAACTCAAAAATCACTTCGGTGAGAGACTCAGGGGCCGCATAATCGCAGCGCATTTGGTCGCCGGTGCGCTCACTGCCTGTGGTTTCGCCATACAAGGCGTAGCAAATCGCATCCAGAATCGAGCTTTTTCCTGCACCGGTTGCCCCATTGATCAAAAACAGTGGAGCATCACCCAACTTCGTAAAGTCAATCTCTTCTCGTCCGGCAAAAGGGCCGAAAGCTTGGAGGATAAGTTTTAACGGACGCATGTTAAATGCCCTCCGCTTTCAGGCGCGCAATCACCTCAATCACCACTTTCTCTTGCTGCTCACTCAGAGGTTCACGTTTCGCCTCAAGGAAAAAATCACGAAACATATCCAATTCCCCTCGCGCCAATCGTGCCTTGCCCATCTCTTGATCCACACCAATCAACATGCCCGGCTTTTCAAGATGCAGCACATTCGGATAAACCTGACGCAGCTTTTCCATCGGGTCGAGAATGGCATGCTTATCCAAAAGACGCACTAGCAGGTAATCGTCTGCCTGCGGGTCGGTGGCTCCCGCTGCAAGAATCGCCTCCAACTCTCCCTCGATAATGCGCATTTGATGAGGCGCGATGAGAGGAATATGCGTTGCGCTAATAAAACCTTGCTGACCCAGCTCTACCAAGGTAGCGCCTTTGTTTTGGTGCTGCTCACCGAAGCTGTATTTCATCAATGAGCCAGAGTAGCGAATGTGTTCCGCGCCTTTCATTTGCGGCTGGTGTAAATGCCCAAGCGCGACGTAGTCAAAAGGCAAAAAATGGCGATGGTCAACACGATCTGATCCACCAATCGATAATGGCCGCTCAGATTCAGACTCCATCGCGCCATCGACAAAACAGTGGCTGATTAATACGTGACGTTGTGACGGATTGCGCTGAGCAAGAATACTCTCGCACAAAAATTGGTGTGCAGCGTCATGCGTGGTGATGTCGTTGTGATAGTAGTGGCGCACTAACTCAGGGTCGTGATACGGCATTCCCCAGAAAGCGACCTCGCCCGCTTGCGGTGAATGCAGCACAAGTGGCTGCATCATCTGTTCAAAATCAGCAAAGATATGTAAGCCCGAATTTTTCATCTGCTTCGCGGCAAAGCCTAAACGCTTCGCACCATCGTGATTGCCCGGGATCATCAATAAAGGTGTCTTCAACTCGCCACAGATCACGCTGACCACTTCATCCAATAAATCAATCGCCGCCGTGGGTGGAATCGACCGATCATAAATATCACCGGCGACAATCACGGCATCCACCGGATTGTCGCGCAGAAAGTCGATCAGTTGTGCGAGAACAGCGCTTTGATCATCTAATAATGAGACTTGATGAAATTGGCGACCAAGATGCCAATCCGAAGTATGTAGAAACTTCATGCCTTGCCTGTGGGAGGAAACGAAAACTGGCGCATATCATACCTTTATTTTGTTTAAGTGCGCACCTTTAACTGACGTGGAATGAGCTCGATCCCCGTTTGATAACGTTTCGCCGACGCGTTCAGCGCCAAGGCTAATGCGCTATCGGCAATCAATTCAAATTGCTGAGGCAGAGAATTCACTCGGATGGGTAAAAAGTCGAGTAAGCGGTTATCACCAAAGGTCGCTAAGCGAACTTTTTGCATCAATTCTGGCTGCTCAAGCAAAACATCAAGAATGCCTTCAAGGAGCGTATAGGATGTTGCCACCACCGCATCAGGCAACTGATCATTCGCTACCCATTTGGCAAATACTTTACGCCCCTCTTCACGGTTAAAATGCTCACCATAACCTAGAGTGGTTGGTAAACCGCGCTGCTTAACTGCCATGGCAAACCCTTGTTCACGTTCACGCGACACATTCAGTTCGGGCAGCGCGCCAACCAAACCGACGCTGTGCACATCCTGAGTAAGCACGGAACGCGTTAACTCAAATGCCGCGCCAAAGTCTTCACTGATCACGCAGGAGAAATACTCATCATCCAAAGCACGGTCAATCGCAATCACAGGCGTTCCGGATTGTTGCAACTTGAGGTAATACTCGCTGGCACTCGGAATTCCACTCGCCACAAACAGAGCGTCGATTCGGCGAGAGACTAAAGCTTCAGCCGCTGCCATTTCAATTTGTGGATCATCATCCGAACAAGCGATCAAAATTTGGTAGCCGGCTTGCCGCGAGTTCTGTTCAAGTAATTTTGCCAAACGCGCATAACTGGTGTTTTCCAGATCCGGAATGATTAAACCAAACGAGCGGCTATTGCCTGCACGCAATGCCGATGCGGCATGATCCGGCCGGAAATTATACTGCTCCACCACAGCCATCACTTTGTGCTGCGTTTTCTCACTGATCCGATATTTCTGCGCCTTGCCGTTGATCACATAACTGGCGGTAGTTTTCGATACGCCAGCTAATTTCGCGATTTCATCCAGTGTCATAAGGGGGTCTCGTTTTATGTGCGTCTGATCATAGAACGCGATTTTTGATCCTAGCCTAGTGTTGAATTATACGCTGAATCGATTCAGTATTAAAGCTGAAAGGATTCAGCAAAAGTACCGTTGATTCACAATCTCGTCCACTACAAAGGTCAGATTGTGTCGAGTATCCAGCAGCAAGATCGTGAGTATTCGAGGTTTTGCTGAATTTTTTTGCCCTTTGTGCTGAACCGATTCAGCTCAAAGGAAAACGAGACGGGATGAATGACAAGGTATTGCTTCAACTGAAAACCTGCAGCGATACATCACATCTCGCCTATAGAGGCAGACAGGAGTTAAGAATGTTAGAACTCACTACACAAGATATTCAATTGCAGCAACACTTTGCGAATAAGCAAGCTGCGATTCAAGGACTGGCTCACGCGTTGACCGCGAAAGGCTTAGTGGCAGAAGGCTATGCGCAAGGTATGCTCAATCGCGAAGCACAGCATTCCACCTATCTCGGTAATGGGATTGCGATTCCGCATGGCACAACCGATACCCGTGAACTGGTTAAACAGACAGGTGTCACCGCCATGCACTTCCCGCAAGGTTTGGATTGGGGAGACGGTAATCTGGTGTATGTGGCCATCGGTATCGCCGCAAAATCGGATGAACATTTGGGCATTCTAAAGCAGCTGACCAGAGTGCTGTCTGCCGATGGCGTTGAGCAAGCGCTCCAGCAAGCCAAAACAGCGCAACAAATCATTGCCATTATCAAAGGTGAAGCCCAGTTAACCGCAGATTTTGACGCTTCGTTGATCCAATTGCAGTTTCCAGCCAGTGATATGGTGCAAATGAGCGCTGTTGCGGGGGGATTGTTGAAAAACACGGGCTGCGCAGAAAATGAATTTGTTGCCGACCTAGTCACTAAAGCACCGACTCATCTTGGACGCGGTTTGTGGTTAGTAGCCAGCGATCGCGCAGTAAAACGGACTGGGATGTCGATCGTCACTACGGCAAACCATTGTGAATATGAGCAACAAGCGGTGAAAGCGCTGATTGCGTTTTCGGTGTGTAATGACGTCCATCAGCCTCTGCTTAACACCATTACTCAGTGCGTGTTTGAGCAAAAACAAGATCAACTCTTGCAGGCCGATGTTCAGCAACTGCTTAATCTGTTTAGCGGCAACGCTGAACAAACCATCGCTCAGCGAACAATAGCTGTGGGAACGATCACTGAGGAAACGATAGCCGCAGAAACGGTGGCGGAGCCTGATTCTGCTCGCGCTCATACGGCGACTTTCCGCATTAAAAATAGCCATGGTCTGCACGCTCGTCCCGGTGCCATGTTAGTCGCCGAAGCCAAGAAGTTTGAATCTAATATCCGTGTGTCTAACCTGGATGGCGATGGTCAAGTCGTCAATGCCAAAAGCTTGATGAAAGTGATTGCACTGGGCGTAAAACACAATCATCAGTTGCAGTTCACCGCAGAAGGCCCAGATGCAGAAGCCGCGTTGCAAGCGCTAGGCGTGGCGATCAATGCTGGCTTAGGCGAAGGTTAAGGGGCATCACATGACAAAAAAAGTGGTCACCATCACCTTAAATCCAGCGCTCGATTTAACGGGCAGTGTAAACCAGCTTAACGTTGGCTCAGTCAGCTTAGTTGGCCAAAGTTCACTGCATGCCGCGGGCAAAGGGGTAAACGTTGCCAAAGTACTCAGTGAACTTGGCGCACAAGTGACAGTCACGGGCTTTCTTGGCCGAGATAATCAAGAACTCTTCTGCCAACTGTTTGAGCAGTTGGGCGTACAGGATGCGTTTATTCGCATCGCGGGAGCGACGCGCATTAACGTCAAACTGGTTGAACAAAGTGGTGCAGTCAGTGACATCAATTTTCCCGGTATTCAGGTGACGGAAGCGGATATTGAGGCTTTCGAAGCGACCTTACAGCGCCTAGCACAGGATCATGATTATTTCGTGCTCGCGGGCAGTTTGCCACAAGGTATCTCACCACAGCGCTGCGCTGGGTGGATTGCCCAACTGCGCAGCATGAATAAAAAAGTACTGTTTGACAGTAGCCGCGATGCACTGTTGGCAGGATTGGATGCCAAACCTTGGCTGATTAAACCCAATGATGAAGAGCTTTCTCAATGGTGTGGTCGCGAGCTGACTACCCTAACCGACTGCCAGCAAGCCGCCGCCGAACTCGCCCAAAAACAGATTGAAAACATTGTTATTTCAATGGGGGCCGAAGGCGTGATGTGGCTTCACGAAAACCAATGGTTGCATGCAAAACCACCCAAAATGCAGGTGGTGAGCACAGTCGGTGCAGGCGATACGCTGGTTGCTGGTCTATGCTGGGGACATATGCAACGTATGGAAAAAGAATCTTTGCTCCGTTTCGCAACGGCCTTGTCTGCACTTGCGGTAACCCAAGTCGGCGTTGGTCTTGGTGATAGGGAGCAACTCAATACCCTACAACAACAAATTCAAGTATCCGCACTCTATCCTACGATGGGTGCCTAAGGACAGAAGGTCGTGAAGATGAAAATAGCCATTGTAACCGCATGCCCAAGTGGCGTTGCCAATAGCATTATTGCGGCGGGTTTACTGCAGCAAGCCAGTAAAACGTTAGGGTGGGAAGCCTATATCGAATGTCACTCAACAGTGATTGCAGGCCACACCTTAAGCGAAGAGGAAATCAATAAAGCCGATCTGGTCATACTGGCCGCTAACGGCAAGATTGATATGCAGCGTTTTGTCGGTAAAAAAGTCTACCAAAGCCCTATTACCGCCTGTACTTCCGATCCCGTCGGTTACCTTAAGCAAGCCGCAGAACAAGCGACTGAACTCAGCTCCGAGCAGGCAACACGCTGTGACTCCCCCGCCACAGCGTCTGTTTCTGCCAAAAAAATCGTCGCCATTACTGCTTGCCCAACGGGGGTTGCACACACCTTTATGGCAGCGGAAGCACTAGAAGCGGAAGCGACACGTCAAGGCCATCAGATCAAAGTTGAAACGCGTGGTTCAGTCGGTGCTAAAAACCAACTGACGGAGCAAGAAATTGCTGCCGCCGATCTCGTGATCATCGCGGCCGATATTGATGTTCCTCTGGATCGCTTCAATGGTAAAAAACTCTACAAAACCAGTACTGGCCTCACGTTGAAGAAAACCGCGCAGGAGCTCAGTAATGCCTTCGCGCAAGCAAAAACTTTCTCAAGCTCTGCCAACAGCGCGACTAACGAGAAAGCAGAAGAGAAAAAAGGCGTGTATAAACACTTGATGACGGGCGTATCGCACATGCTGCCTGTCGTGGTCGCTGGCGGTCTTATCATCGCGCTCTCTTTCGTATTTGGTATTGAAGCGTTCAAAGAAGAAGGCACTTTAGCTGCTGCTTTAATGCAGATTGGTGGAGGTTCAGCATTTGCGCTGATGATTCCGGTGCTTGCTGGTTACATTGCATTTTCTATTGCCGATCGTCCGGGACTGGCACCGGGTTTAATTGGCGGAATGCTCGCAAGCTCAACGGGCGCCGGTTTCCTTGGCGGTATCGTTGCAGGTTTCCTCGCGGGTTACAGCGCCAAATTTATTGCCGATAAAGTGCAACTGCCTCAATCAATGGCCGCGCTAAAACCGATTTTGATCATCCCGTTTATTGCCAGCTTATTTACCGGATTAGTGATGATTTACGTCGTGGGCGGCCCCATGTCGAGCATCATGAGCGGTATGACCAGCTTCCTAAACAACATGGGATCAACCAACGCGATTTTGCTCGGTATTGTGCTTGGTGCCATGATGTGTTTCGACTTAGGTGGCCCAGTGAACAAAGCCGCATACACCTTCGGCGTCGGCTTACTCGCCTCACAAACTTATGCGCCAATGGCCGCAATCATGGCGGCAGGTATGGTGCCAGCATTGGGTATGGGCTTAGCGACCTTTATCGCGAAAGACAAGTTTGAAGCGGGAGAGCGCGAAGCAGGAAAAGCCTCTTTTGTTCTGGGCCTATGCTTTATCTCTGAAGGTGCAATTCCTTTTGCCGCCAAAGATCCAATGCGTGTGATCCCAGCGTGTATGGTGGGTGGAGCAGTGACAGGCGCACTCTCTATGCTATTTGGCGCGAAATTGATGGCGCCACACGGCGGTCTGTTTGTGCTCTTGATCCCGAATGCGATAAGCCCGGTGCTGCTGTACTTGGTCGCGATTGCTGTCGGTACGGCGATTACCGGTTTTGGCTACGCTATGCTGAAAAAGTCGGCACAAGCCAAAGCGGTCGCGGCTTAATCTGAGTGCATGGTGAAAGGCGTACTTAGTGACATAAATGCTCAGTGAAAATGAAAAAGCCAGTGAAATTCCGCTGGCTTTTTTATATCTAAACAACTTCTTTATATCTAAAGAGCTTTCTATCCCTAAAGAACCCCAAGTGGCTTCCCCATGAACATCGATTGCCTATGTGCATGAGGATCGGAACATAGCCAACACTTTCACTGCCCTCAAGTTAGGCGAGAAGATTCGGACTATTTTTTAGGGCTTGGATGTTTGGGTTGAATATAGTGGCGAGAGACATCCACTACCGCGACATCTTTAAAGAAGCTGCGCCCCAGTAGCAGTGGATAAGTTAAGTGCGTGCGATCGGTCAAAGTAAACTCCGTTTGCTCTTTCAAATCACCAATTTGGATCCATGCCACCACAACGGCTCTACGCTGCGCTTCCTCGGCACTCGATTGACGAATTCTCACCCAACGTTCGACGGGTAAACTTAACTCCTCACTGCGAATGTTGTCGTGCTCAATACGAAATTTCACCCAATCCTGTCCGCCACGTTCAAAAGGCACGATATCTACCGCACTGATCGATGAGGTGGTCGCCCCAGTATCAATTCGTGCTTTGAAACTCTCTTTCAAACCCGGCAGATAAACCCACTCTTTATCGCCTAATACTATCTTGCCATCAGAAGTTTTTGTCGCTGTCGAAAAATCATCTTTCTCTTCAAACGAGTGTGCAGGCTCAAGCAAGGGTAAAGTCTCGACCAGAGGAGCATTAGGATCGACGATCTCTTCAGGCACGGTTACCACAGGCTGAGCTTGCGTCTCCACCACCTCAGGCACTTGTGCCGGTGTAGATGGCACCGGATTGGTAGCGCAAGCCACCAATCCACTACTTAACATTAATGGTACTAACAACTTCAGTGGTTGACTCATACTTTCACCTAATCAAATACCACCCTTCCTGATTGGGCATATTGCTGTCATCTTCATTTACGACACATGAATAATAGCATTGGCCACATAAGGAATGTCTTTTTCGGTCAGCCCTGCGATATTAATTCTGCCATCTGCGACACCATAAATCGCAAACTCTTCACGCAGCCTTCCCATCTGCTCTGCACTGAATCCCAGTACAGTAAACATGCCTCTATGGCTCTCAATGAAGTCGAATTGTCGCGTATTGTGTTGATTTCTCAACTCATTACACAAATTTTTGCGCAGAGTTAACAAACGTTGCTGCATTTCACTCAACTCTTGTTTCCAAATTGCCGTGAGCTGTTCATCTCTTAACACTGTTTTGACGAGAGCAGCACCGTGATCGGGCGGCATAGTGTAAGTGGAACGCGCTAAGGTCAGCATTTTGCCGCGTGCATTGGTCACCTCTTGCTGATTTTTCCCAATCACAATCGCCGCTCCCGTACGCTCACGATACAAGCCGAAATTCTTAGAGCAGGATGTCGTGATCAACATCTCTTCCATGCGCTCAGCCATGTAACGCAAACCCTGTGCATCTTGTTCTAAGCCGTCACCAAAACCTTGATAGGCGATGTCGACAAAAGGGATAAAGCCGTTTTTCTGCGCCAACTCAGTGATCGCTTGCCACGCAGAAAAATCGATATCGGCACCTGTCGGGTTATGACAACAACCATGCAGTAACACCACATCTTTCGTTCCCGCTTGTGCCAGATCGGCCAACATTTGTTCGGTATCCACCATTTTGGTTTCACGGCTGAAATAACGGTAGTAACGTACTTTCAGACCAGCCGCTTCCATCACGGGCTTGTGGTTGACATAACTAGGATCGGTGATCCACACGGTAGTATCCGGTTGCGCCACACGCATCAAATCCCCCAGCATACGCAGCGCGCCGCTGGCTCCCGGAGTCTGGATTGCAATCGTGCGCTCCGTATCCAAGGTTGAACCTAATACGAGCTGCATCATGCTCTGGTTGAACTCTTCACAGCCGGCAAGGCCGACATAAGATTTGGTTTTTTGGCTTGCCACCACTTTATCTTGCGCCAGCGCAACGGCACGCATAATTGGCGTTTCGCCAAGACTGTTTTTATAAACGCCGATTCCAAGATCCACTTTTTGTGGACGAGGATCATTGCGAAAGGCGACGGAGAGAGAAAGTATTGGATCTAAAACTGGTGCTGGTAAATGAGTAAACATGAAAGTCACAACCCTTTGAAATTCAGGTAACAACTCACAAAGTAAACCAGATAAGAGAAAACCGAAAGGGATTTTTTGTTCTCAGTCGCCCCTTAAACACTAGAGCGCTGAGAACAAGGACTTACAAGGTAAAGCGATGAATCACTTGATTCGCACTGCCCCGCCACTCTAGCCCAGGATCAGCCTGCTCTTGGATAAATTTGCCATCCACCAACACATCAATGTATGGCAGTAAAGCTTGTTGGCTATCATCCAATTCCGCCAAGGTATATCCCGTCCAGAGCCAAATATCTTTATCTGGGCACTCGGTTTTTACCCGCTGCACAAGCTGTAACACCGCTGATAAATTGGCAGGATGCATCGGATCGCCACCCGAGAGCGATAATCCACGGCGTTTGATACGTGTGTCTTTCAAGTCCGCAATGATTTTATCTTCCATCTCTTGGGTATAGCGATGTCCAGACGACAGCGACCACGTGCTTTGGTTATAACATCCTTTACATTGATGAACGCAGCCGGAGACAAACAGCGTGCAGCGTGTCCCCGGCCCGTTAACCACATCAATCGGATAATATTGATGGTAATTCATACTGTTACAGGTGTTTTACCCGACGTTTGACTTCTTCTTGCTTACCGACGTTAAATGGACGTGCATCTGGGCTGCCCAAATAACCGCATACTCGACGCGTCACTGAGACTTTGGTCGGCTCATGATTGCCACATCGCGGGCAAACAAACCCTTTACTGGTACAGTCAAATTCGCCCGTAAAACCACACTCATAACATTCATCGATTGGCGTATTGGTCCCGTAATACGGCACGCGGTGATAACTGTAATCCCATACGTTTTCGAGTGCTTCTACGTTACGTTGCATGTTCGGGAATTCGCCGTAGCAGATGAATCCACCGCTTGAAATTTCCGGATATGGCATTTCAAAATCGATCTTGTCGTATGGATTCACCTTCTTCTGAACATCCAAATGGAAGCTGTTGGTGTAGTAACCTTTATCCGTCACTCCTTCCACCACGCCAAATTGCTTGGCATCAATTCGGCAGAATCGGCTGCACAGGTTTTCACTCGGTGTGCCATAGAGGCTAAACGCGTAACCGGTCTCTTTTTTCCACTGCTCAACCGCGTTGCGCAGATGTTGAATGATTTTCACGGCTTCTTCGCGCAGTTGCACATCATCATAAACATGCTTTTGCTGACCAAACAGCGCCATGATGGTTTCATGTACACCGATATAACCCAATGAAATAGAAGCACGGCCATGTTTGAAAATATCCGCAATCGAATCATTTGCTTTCAAACGCACACCACACGCACCTTCCATATATAGGATTGGTGCAACACGTGCTTTCACATTTTCTAAACGGTTAATCCGAGTATCTAATGCGCGGCGAGCAAGTTTCAGTTTGTCATCCAACAGAGCATAGAATTTGTTTATATCGCCTTTCGCCTGCAAGGCAATGCGTGGCAGGTTCAAGCTGACAACGCCAAGATTATTACGTCCTTCATGGATCAACTCCCCATTTTCCTCATAAGGATTTAGGAAAGAGCGACATCCCATCGGGGTTTTGAATGAACCCGTCACTTCAACCACTTTGTCGTAGTTGAGAATGTCTGGGTACATGCGTTTAGAAGCGCACTCTAACGCGAGCTGCTTAATGTCGTAATTAGGATCTTCTGTTTTGTGGTTGAGCCCATCTTTAATCGCAAACACCAGTTTCGGGAATACCGCCGTTTTACGGTTTTTACCCAAACCTGCGATGCGATTTTTCAGGATCGATTGCTGGATCAAGCGCGATTCCCAGCTTGTGCCCAGACCAAAACCAAAGGTCACAAACGGTGTTTGCCCGTTTGCGGTATGCAGCGTGTTGACTTCATACTCCAACGATTGGAAAGCGTCATAGCACTCTTTTTCCGTGCGCGCTTTAGCAAACGCTTCAGGGCTGTGAATATCCCATTCACGGGCAATCTCTAAATGCTTTTCGTAGCTTGCTGTCACATAAGGAGCCAGTACTTCATCAATCCGGTTGATGGTAGTGCCACCATAAATATGGCTCGCGACTTGAGCAATAATTTGCGCGGTAACTGCCGTTGCGGTTGAAATTGACTTAGGCGTGTCAATTTCAGCATTACCCATTTTAAACCCATGAGTCAGCATGCCTTTTAAGTCAATCAACATGCAGTTAAACATCGGGAAGAAAGGCGCGTAATCCAGATCATGATAATGAATATCGCCCGACTCATGAGCTTGCACCACATCACGTGGCAAAATTCGCGTTTTGGCATAATGCTTGGCGACAATACCCGCCAACAAATCGCGCTGAGTAGGGATCACTTTGCCATCTTTATTGGCGTTTTCATTGAGCAAATCCGCATTGCTTTCTTGGATCAGACCTTCGATTTCTTTGGTCAGCTTGCTCTGCTTCTCACGCGCGACATCGCGGTCATGGCGATATTCAATGTATGAACGAGCTAATGCTTTGTACGGACCTTGCATTAGCTCGTTCTCTACTAAGGTTTGAATCTCGGTGATGTGTACCTCATCGTAATCACGCAGTTTGAGTTCAACGGCTAATGCCACATTGAGTGCGTAGATAGCGATTTCCTGATCGGCATGTTCCGCAGCACTTTCTACAGCAGCTTGGATACGATCCCTGTTGAATGGCGCTTTTGAGCCATCACGTTTGATTACGATAGGTTTCACCTTCTCTCCTTACCCAGCATACTCACAGAGTTATCCACAAATACACTATATAGGGCTAATTTTTCTGCGACTGACACTATATGTTGTGGCGTATTTAACGAAATGCATCAAGTGAGAGTATTGATTTAGATCAACGAAAACCGACCAATGAACAAGATCAATGCGATCTTATTGGGGAAGATCTCAAACCAGAAAGAAACCTTGAAAATCGTGATTTTTGTGATGGGGCAACCTTGAACTCAATGAAGTATTGTCAGACGCATTGCTACGCTTGAGTGAATCCCCAAACCGCTGGAAAAGTGCGAAATACACGCCCCGAGTTTAACGTCTAGAATACCGATTAAGTTCTCATTTTCTGATGACCGCTCAAGCATGAGCTCCCGCACGTCAATCATGCCGCTTGCTACAGTACAACACTGTACCCAAGCGACTTGACATTGTAGATCGGCGTAAAGTGAGACGTTACTGAATATCTAACTTATTGAGTAATGAAGGATAACCCCAGCCATCATGGCCAGCCTCAATACTTTCTCCTGTTAAATACTCATAAAGTGTAGGAGCCAAAGAGCCATTTTGTTCCGATTGTAGTGCCATCGCATTAGGCCCAATCGGTTTACCCCAGAATCCCAAAAACGCATCTTTTTCTAAGTAGCTTTCACCAGCGTGTCGTCCCGGCACTTTGGTGTTGTATCCGACGCCCTGCTTAGGGAAGAGATTCATCGTGCCGGCACGATCTTCTTCATAAAGTGCCGCAAGCTGATTCACAGAGTCAGGACGAGGAGTGAAGCGGGTTAGCTGCCGCCATTCCTGCTCATCACACCAAGTCGCTATGTTCGCTTCTTCAGCACGATAGAGACATTTGTCCACCAACTGCGCGAGCTCTTCGAGAGCATTGGCTTGAGGCTTAGGTAAATATGGATTCAGTTGCTGTAGCTGTAATAGCTGAGGTTGGCCTTGCTGTGACGTGTAAAAACGCTTATTACCCACTAGGCGTATGATCTCATCCAAGCGCAGACCTTCTCGCATGCCGATCACCCGCACAGCACAATCATCCACAGTACAGGTTTTCTCTCTAACCACTAAGTAATCCAAGCTATCCCCTAAACGAACAAGGCTTTCACTAACAATATCAAGGGGTTTGTCACTCTCTTTGGGTTGCCACTGGGTCAATTCTTGATAAATAGGTTGTGTTGCCCACCCTGCCGCTGAATTAAAGAAATCGAGCATGAAGTTACCTCCGGCAGTCGAGGCCACCACAACATCAATCTTCTGATAACTGGGCGCATTAAGAGCATTGGTTAATTTCGGCCCCTCTCCTTCATCGGAGGAAATTTTCTCCAGCGCAATCTTAATCCCCAGATCTTTTTGTAATGACTCAAAAATTTTACGTTCTGGATTTAAGGTGCCGTAAACGGGAGCTAAACCGTGATCGCCCGCCATTCCCCATAAAGTACGCTCATAAATTCCAGCTTTTTTGTATGCGGCCTCTGTTTCTCTCAACCAGTAATCTAAGCGATTCAATTCTCCCGTTGGCATGATCACCTCATCGCTAAACGGTCCAGCGAAATGGGCAAAATGGTCGGGCCAAGGATTATAAATCAGCGTGTAATCGGGCATGCCAAAGATGTCCCGCTCAGCATATTCAGCCAGTTGTTGCTCAAGGCGCTGCTTTAATGTCGCTCGCGTCAATACCATCCACTTCGACGAATTTTGGTAAGCGGTGATCTGCTCAATTAATTTCGCTCTTAATGCGGTAAGTTGACGTTCCTCCTCCGCCCTTTCATTTAATTCTCGCAAACAACGCTTTTCACCGAAATCACGTAGAGCTTCGCCAGCACCAAGATTCACCAGTCCATCGTAGGTAGTATGTGCATTCCAATCATACTGAGCGTTACAGTTGAGTGTTTTCAAGTAATCTAGGCGATCGAACATTGTCTTCACACCTCGTTCATTGACCAAGCGATCGAGCTGCAAAGCATCGTTGCCAAAAAAGTAGTAAGCGCGATCTGCTTGACGATCAACGAAGTGGAAATTGGGAATACCAGTACCACCAAGCCCAGAAACCTTAGCGCCAGTTTTGATGATAGGTAAATTACGCACACTGATTGTCGGTGTCGAAGAGATACCGACTTGCACAATGGTTTGACGATAATGCTGATAAAGCTGTTTGAAGAAGGGCAAATAGTAAGGATCTTGATAATTTTGCTCAGCCAAGGTGGAGAGGAAACGGACTTGTTGCTTATGTTCTAGCGGCTCCATCAGCGTTGAATGCTGGTTTTTTTCAGCTTGTTGATGTTCTGCATAGACTTGTTTGATAAAGGGGTTTTCTGGGTGAACAAGCCCTTCAATCAAGCCTTGCTGCAAACCATCCACTGTCACTTGTACCGCAAAACGGCGCTGCTGTTGTGAAGTTAAAAAAGTGACTAATTGCTCAGGGTCACTGTCCAATGTTTTGTTTAACCACTCTTTTAAACGCGCGGTGCGCTCTTCCTGATAAAGAAATTGTCGATATCCTTTCAGCACATTCAAACGCACAAAATCAATTAGGCTAACCGTAATCGCTTGCGCTTTGTTGTTCACTTTATTGGCGTTTTCTGGTTTCGCATCTTCTAGAACCGACAGAAGTGCATGTTTCATCTCCCCCTCATCCATGCCGTTGGCCGTTTGACGCAGAATATCCACGACAAGTGGTTGAATTTTTGAGACTAAGGCGTTATCAGCAGGCGTATCCGACAAATACTGGTATTGGGAAGGCAGTTGTTTGAGATCACGCCACTCACCAATCTGAACTAGAGCGTCATACAAGGTCACCATAGTCGCAATAAATTCACTGTCGACTTTAATTCCTTCCTGGTGAGCTTGATCTTTACTATGTTGGCTTTGCTCTGTCACTACAGGTTTGCCAAGCTGAAACAAACTATGTTCAAACCCCTTTAAGGCTGGCTCATCATACACAGTGGATAAGTAATTTTTGAATTGATCTTCCGTTGCCATGCCGGTGTAGCGGTCATAATACTGATAAAGAAAATATCCCAACGGGATTGCATAGCTGGGATCGGATATTTGCTTTATGACTCGCGCTTTCGTTTTTACGTCCAATGGTAAGGTGAGGATATAACTATCCAAAGTGAGACCAGCGATAGTAAACAGCGCAGTATCGCGTGTTAATCGAGTTGAATAACTCAACGAGTTGGTGATTTGATGCTTAAAAACATGCGCCGAGTTATACACGCCTCCCATAAGAGGCATTGATTCCACTGCGCCATTTACTGAAAAGGGTAAACATCCCAAAATAGCCATTATTGAGAGTCTTTTACATTGATGAGATGAGTACATAATCTTTCCTATTTCAGTTTGATAATGCGTCAATTTAAAGGTTAAAGCGCTTGAAAAACCAACACTCTGCCTTCGATAACATAATGAATCAACACATGTTTCGTAATTCTGACTCTATATCTCTTTATTCTTGAAACATTTTTCTATCACATCATTCTATGCAGTATGGCTACTAAAAGTATTGAAATGCGCAAAACACGTAGACATTGGGGGATTGATACGGTCATGAGAACGATGAAACCAATGAAAAGAGCAGCGGACTTAGCCGACAATATCTGCCTATAAAGCACCTCGATAGCGACACTTACTCAAGCTGTAGTGGTCAACTAAAATTGGCCACGGTTTTAGAGTTTTCCCAATATAATCGTT